>OLRL01000120.1_pt1 | contig 72055 bp, 63 predicted proteins | sample 1643201 | NCBI WGS metagenome assembly OLRL01 (sample SAMEA3136649, study PRJEB25190) | human gut metagenome | biome: human gut; feature: human-associated habitat; material: faeces | place: Austria | collected 2013
AGTTCGAAATGTTTAAATATTATGCAAGCGTTCTGTTATCAGAGACCGCGGGCAAGTTCGTATGCATTCCAGATTGCATACATGATATTGTGAACCTGTCTGGAATCTCCAATGTTGTATACCGGAATCTCGGAATCTTTCAGTTGTTCATAGAGCATATTATTTTCTTTGTAGCCGATAGAGGCGATCACGGTTTTTGCCGGAAGAACTTTCTGCGTTCCGTCGGTTTCGACAACGACACCATCGGAAGTTGTTTTGAGAACTTTCGTGTCTGTATAGATGTCAACTTTATGATAGTTGAGCAGATCGGTCAGCATGTAATAGTTCATATGAGGCATTGCACCGTGTCCGCCAAGAATTTCCGGAAGAATCTCAACAACAGAAACTTTTTTGCCCCGCTGTGCCAGCCACAATGCCGTTTCACAGCCGACGAGTCCACCGCCGATTATGACGACCTGATCGGAGGCGTCCTGTTTTCCGAGCAATACTTCATCGGCAGTATATACCGGAAGTTCACCGTTTACGGTCATCTGTTTCGGTGTGGATCCACTTGCACATACGATGATGTCTGCTTGGAAGGATTTTGCGGTATCCGCGGTGACTTCGGTATTGAGGTGTACCTCTACACCTTGAAGCTCCATCTGGCGTTTGTAATAGTCCACAAGTTTCAGGTCATAACGTTTGAAGTGTGGTACACCGCCTGGGATCAGGTTGCCGCCAAGGTGATCGCTCTTCTCACAAAGGACAACGTCATGACCACGCAGTGCACAGACTCGAGCTGTTTCCATGCCGGCAATACCGCCACCGGCTACAAGAATCTTCTTTTTCTGGAGTGCAGGAGTGAGCCCGTAAATATTTTCTCTGCCGCATGTCGGATTGACTGCGCAGGATACGGTCGCATTTGCGATACGTCCCATACATCCCTCATGGCAGCCGAGACATGGTCGGATCTCGTCAACTCTTCCCTCTTTGATCTTTGTGGCAATCTCTGCGTCAGCGAGAAGCGGGCGTCCGTAGCTGATAATATCACAGCAGGTACCGATGGATTCTTCTGCCAATTCCGGATTGTCCATACGACCTGCCAGAATGATCGGAACATCTACTTCCTGTTTCAAAATGCGACCAAATTCACGGTACATACCGTCCTCGAAATACATTGGCGGATGGTTCCAGTACCAGGAGTCATAAGTTCCGGCGTCGACATTGAGCGAATCATATCCGGCGTCAACGAGAATCTTGGCTGCCGCTACACCCTCCTCGATATCTTTGCCGACTTCCGTGTAGTTCTCGCCCGGAAGACACCGTCAAATCCAGCTTTTTTTGCAATTGCAGCGGATTGGATGAATTTCTGAATCAAATTCATGATCTCATCTTTTGTCATCTCGCGATGCGTAATAGATGGTTCAAAACGGTTTTCTGCTTCACTTGGAGCAATTTGCTTCTTTGTGAATCCGGGCAGAGCGCTTCGTCCGAGTCCGCCTGTCAGCTGAAGCAGTATTTTGGAACCATAGGCATGAATCCGTTCGTTCATAGGATAGGTGCTGTGGACAAATGCAAATGGGTCGGATGTCGGACAAGGCATGCCAAGACTTGGAAGTCCTTCAATGTTCAGATCAACGGAACAGACTCCGGTGATGATAAGACCGACGTTGTTCTTTGCACGTTCTACATAATAGTCCTGAAGCCGTTGGTTGAAACCGCCGCGAGAATTTGCATAGCCAACAGGTCCCATTGGAGCCATGGAAATACGGTTCCACAGCTTCATTTTTCCGATATGCGTTTCTTCAAACAGTTTCTTGTAATGTGACATAGATTCGCAACCTCCTTTTTGAAATTCACCGAATACATTCTGTTGAATTTAATGATAGATCAACACTTTGTGATGAAAATATCAATTGAAGTGATTTAAAATCAAAAATATTCGTTAAAGTGCACGAAAACAGAGAGATGTTTTTGTGATATATAATATGGAAGAGAGTCGGCTGATGGATTTTGTTTTTTGTACGTTTATGCTATAATGAACGCAATATTCGACAGGAATGAGAGGGGGTCTTTATGGAGAAAAAGAGGACGAGAAAAGAACAGGCAGAGATGACACGCACTAAGATTCTGGATGTGTGCAGGAAATTATTAAAAGAACATACTTATGAGGAAATCAGTATCATGGATATTTGTGAAGAAGCGCAGATTTCGGTCGGCGCATTTTACCACCATTTTATAAGTAAAGATAGCATTGTGGTCGAGCTCTACCGGGATATTGATACCACGTTTGAGGAAGAAGTGTTTCCGGTGTTCGAAAAATATCCGTCGTCTGGCAGGAGGCTATTTAAAAATGTATCTCAATTAAGGGAGCAGGTGCTCCCTTGATCGAGGGAAACTGTACACAAAAAAATCACCGTCCCCACAGCTCACAATGTCTGCAAAAACAGTGATTAGAATGCGCGATCAGGGGTTCGAACCCTGGACACCCTGATTAAGAGTCAGGTGCTCTACCAACTGAGCTAATCGCGCATATCCTATAATGAAAAGTATCCGTATTGGATAACGCAAGATGTATTATATCGAAAGATTTAGAAAAATGCAAGCCTTTTTTACAAAATTTTTATTTTCTGAAAATTTCGGCTCGATTTTGTGTTTTGTAAACTATTTCCTGCCAGTGTTCAAGAGAGGATTGTCCCACAGACATTGCGGTTTGGGAAGATCGTAACTAAAGTTCCATCCATACAGAGAGAGACGCACGGCTTTCTGTATGGACGGAAACTATGATGAGATGGATGTTATATTTGCCGAAGTATTGGGAATCGGATAAATCGTTAAAGGATGGACAACATCTCAAGTAGGGTGTCTTTGCTGAGCATCCCGGCTGCGGCTGCGATCGGGGTTCCGTTTTGAAATACTACAAAAGTGGGAACAGTCTGGATATCGAAAGCTGACGCAAGCGAGGGAGACTCCTCAATTTCAATCTGAACGACATGGAGTCTGTCTTCGTGACCGGCGGCGATCTCATCCAAAGTATGTTCCATCATCGCACATTTCGGACACCAGGAAGCAAAAAATTCAACAAGAACAGGAAGCGGGCAGTTTAGAACTTCTTCCTGATAATCGGCGTCGGTGATCCGTTTTTTCATTTGCAGGAACCCCGGCAAGGATGAGAATTGCCGCCGGAACAATGACTGCCGGGGCATTTTCTGGTCGTGTTTAAGATTCGGCATACTTCGTCAAAAGAACATTTGAGACACATCAATTTGCGGTTCCACTGTGGGTTACAGTACAGCTTTTCGCAGAGCCGATATTTCCATGCTGCATGTTTCATGGCGATTCCCCCTGATTTTGTTTGGACGAAAGCAGAGCGATATTTATTGGATCTTTTTACGTTTCTGCTTAGAGAGTCTTCTATCTTATTGTATGCAGCGGAATATATTTGGTTCTTGTTTAGTTTTTACGGACGGCGATCAGTTTGTTGATCGGATTTCCTCGGGAAGAGAATTTCTCTTCATATTCGGTCATAATATTTCCGGCGTTCATTTCATCGTTGTGGTGCAGGTCGTAAGTGTATTTTTCCAAATGCCATCCTGCCTCGGTGATTTCTTCCATAGAAAAGCGGAACAGTTCGGTGTTGTCGGTTTTAAATTCGATCTTCCCGCCGGACGGAAGAACCTGTTCGTAACGGCTTAAAAATTCCCGGGAAGTAAGACGGCGGCGGGCATGGCGCGCTTTCGGCCACGGGTCGGAAAAGTTCAGGTAAATCCGGGAAATCTCACCGGGAGCGAAGACTTCTCCGACAACGCGTGCATCCATACAGACGAAACGGATATTGTGCAGATCCTGAAATTCTTCGGAATCAAGGTGTTCTACGGCGCGCAGAAGTACGCTGGAGTAACGTTCGATCCCGATATAATTGATGTCTGGGTGAGCCTTTGCCATATTCAGAAGAAACTGTCCTTTTCCCATGCCGATCTCAATCTCGATGGGATTGGAATTGCCGAAAAGAGAGCACCATTTTCCTTTCTGCTCTTCGGGATGTTTGATGACCAGTTCATGCGCCTGCAAGGTACTTTCGGCGCGTGGGATGTTGCGTAAACGCATAGATAAACCTCCTTATATTATATATAGGTTATGAAAAGATTATTTTTCAAATTTAGCGGCAATGTCCAAGGAACAATATAATTGAAATCACGTTATTTTAGAGTGCTTCATTATGTTTCATCAACCATATTGACCTTTGTACACCGACACTGCTTTTTAAATCATAGCATGTCTTGTCCGGAGGGTCAAAGACAAAATGACGAAAATTTCCACGGAATACGGTTATTTTTTTCACATATCGTCGTTGACATTTCGTGAAAAAGGTTTAGAATATTATCAGCGATTAAGGATTACAGGAGGAAAAAATATGGACTCTATTGTAAAGAAATTATCGGAAATAGAATCTGCCGCCGCAGCGATCGTGAGACATGCGGAGGAGCAGAAAGAAGTCCTGGATCATGAATTTCGTGAGAAACGGAATCAATTTGACGAAGAACTTGAAAAAAAGACGATGGAGAAGATCAATGAGATCCGTTCAGAACTGGAAAAGACAACTTCTTCACTTCTGGATGAACAGAGCGGAGAGAACAATGATTCGATCGCACTGTTGAAACAGCAATATGAGATAAATCACACAAAGTACGCGAAGGACATTTTAAAACGGATTACAGAGGTATAAGCCATGGGAAATCTACTTACTTACAGTGGAATCGTAACCAAGATCCGTGCGATGGAAGCAAGACTTTTAAGAGAAGAGAATTTCGTGGAGATTGCGAACCTGCACAGCGTACCGGAAGTCGTGAATTATCTGAGAGATAATTCTTCCTATGCGTTTGTGCTGGGAAATCTGGATGAAAGTCAGCTACACCGTGGAGATATCGAAAAGATTCTGATCGGGCAGCTTTATTATGACTATTCCAAGATTTATCGTTTCTGCAATCTGGAACAGAGGAAGTTCCTGAAATTGTATATCAAGCGATATGAGATCGATCTGATCAATTATTGTTTCCGGATCGTGATCAACCATTATGAACAGCCGTTTGACCTGAACTATAAGAAACAGTTTTTTGACCGCTATTCGCAGATTTCGATCGAGAAGCTGATCACGTCCAGAACGACCGATGAACTGGTTGAGAATCTGAAAGGTACGGAGTATTACGAACCACTCAGCAGACTCAGGGACAAACCGTCGATTACTTTGTTCGACTATGACCTGACGCTGGATCAATATTATTTTTCACAGGTCTGGAAAGACCGGAAGAAGGTACTGAAAAAGAAAGAATTGGAACTGTATACGCGTGACTGCGGCACGAAACTGGATCTTTTGAATCTGCAGTGGATCTACCGTGCGAAAAAGTATTACCATATGCAGGCGGCAGATATTTATTCGCTGCTTGTTCCGATTCACTACAAATTAAAAACAGAACAGGTAAAAGATCTGGTTGAATCTCCGTCATTGGACGAATTTGAAGTGCAGATCCAGAAGACATATTATGGAAAACGCTATCAGTTCAGCGGGGAACTTACGATCGAGCAGACCTATACGGAGTGTCTGCATAAGCTTTATGTATTAGACAAGCGCAGAAATCCGTATTCGATCGCGGCGATCAATACCTACCTGTTTTTGAAGGAAGAAGAACTCAGAAAGCTGACTACTGTCATCGAGTGTATCCGCTACAATCTTACACCGGGCGAGACGTTGGCCTACGTGGGAGGGAAAGCTATATGATCGTAAAAATGAAATTTATCAACATCTCCGGACCGCGGGATGACATTGACCGGGTAACGGATCAATACCTCTCCCGATATGAGATTCAGTTGGAGTCGGCGCTCTCTGAATTGAAATCGGTCCAGAACCTCCGTCCGTTTGTGGAATTGAATCCATACAGAGATTCGCTTGCGTTAGCCAATCAATTCGTAAGTCTTCTGGAAAATGCGGACGATGTGACGCCGGATGCTTCGATGGGACTGGATGATATGTTTGAACTCGTCCGGATGACCAACGACGATTATCTGGAGATTCAGGAAAAGAAAGAAAAATTAAAGCGTAGGATCGAAGAAAACCGCGGGAAACAGCAGATCATCGCACCGTTTCGACCGCTGGACTGCAATCTGCAGGATGTACTCGATTACAAGTATATCAACTTCCGTTTTGGTAAGATCCCGATCGAATACTATCATAAGATGCAGAAATATCTGATGGACGATCTGGGAGCGATCTTCGTGGAGGGAGAGCGGGATGAAAGCTCCGTATATGGCGCGTATTTCGTATCTCCCGGGGAATCACTGAAAGTCGATGCGGTATTCCGCTCTCTTCATTTTGAGCGGGTAGCGCTGCAGGGCGGATTTGACGGTACGCCGACGGAAGCATTTATGCGTCTCGACCGTGAGATCAGCAAGATGGAAGATCAGATTCGGGATCTGGATAAAGAAGCGGCAGAAATGCTGACAGAACGCGCTCCGCAGCTTGTCGCGGCGCAGAAACGTCTGGAAGAACTGACCAACAACTTTGACGTTCGTAAACTTGCGGCGCGCATGCAGGATAACGAGGAAGATTTCTACATTTTGTGCGGATGGATGGCAGAGGATGACGTCGCCAAATTCCTTGATGAGATCAAGAATGACGAGAAAGTCTTTGTTGTTGTGGAAGATGACAGGGACAGTTACTTTGGCGAGCCGCCAACCAAACTGAAGAACCCGAAACTGTTCAAACCATTTGAGATGTATGTACAGATGTACGGACTTCCGGCTCACAATGAGATGGATCCGACGGTCTTCGTCGGACTGACGTATTCCTTTATTTTCGGCGCGATGTTTGGAGATGTGGGACAGGGATTTCTGCTCGCGATCGGCGGCGGACTTCTCTACTGGCTGAAAAAGATCCCGTTGGCGGGAATCATCGGCTGCGCGGGAGTGTTCTCCACATTCTTCGGATTTATGTTTGGAAGTATCTTTGGATTTGAAGATATCATTGAACCGATGTGGCTTCGTCCAATCGACAGTATGATGACGCTTCCGTTTATCGGAAAGCTGAACACGGTGTTTATCGTGGCGGTCGCATTTGGTATGGGCGTGATCATCTTGGCGATGATCCTTCATATTACAAATGCGGCGCGCAGTAAAGACATCGAGGGAACATGGTTCGATGTCAACGGTGTGGCGGGATTGGTGTTCTATGCATCGGTTGTCGCAACGGTCGTACTGTTCATGACAGGACATAAGACTCCGGGAGCGGTCGTTCTTGCAGTGATGTTCGGTGTGCCGCTGCTTTTGATCTTGTTCAAAGAACCTTTGACAAAGAAGATCCAGAAGCGTGCGGACAAAATGGAAGAGAGTAAAGCGATGTTCCTTGTACAGGGATTCTTTGAATTGTTCGAGACATTGCTCAGCTACTTTTCTAATACACTTTCATTCGTCCGTATCGGAGCGTTTGCCGTCAGCCATGCGGCAATGATGGAAGTAGTACTGATGCTTGCAGGTGCAGAGGAGGGAAATCCGAACTGGATCATCATAATCCTCGGAAACTTGTTTGTCTGCGGTATGGAGGGACTGATCGTCGGTATCCAGGTACTTCGTCTGGAATACTATGAGATGTTCAGCCGGTTCTATCGCGGTTCCGGTCGGGAGTTCCATCCATATACAAAGACGGCTCCGAAGAAAAAGAAAAAAGGAGCTGCCAGATAACGGTATTTTGCGGTGAAAGCCGCTGAATCAAATCCTTGTATGCGTAAAAGCGTACAAAAAGATATATATTTCAGAAAGATACACATTTCAGAAAAGAACAGGAATCAAAGGAGGATTTCATTATGACTTTAGCAACAAAAATCATCTTAATCACAGCATTGATCTTAAGCATCATCATTCCTTTCGGATATTATCTGATTGGAGAGAAAAACAAGAAACGCTATAAAAGAACGATCGGCGTGAACGCATTCTTCTTCTTTGGCGCATTTGCGATCGCATCTGTAATGCTTCTCGGCGGACCGCAGGTAAACGCAGCCGCAGCAGCAGATACAAGCGCAGCATTGTCAACAGGTCTTGGCTATATCGCAGCCGCTCTGGTTACCGGTTTATCCTGTATCGGTGGTGGTATTGCCGTAGCGAGCGCAGCAAGCGCAGCCCTTGGCGCAATCAGCGAGGACTCCAGTGTGCTCGGTAAATCCTTGATCTTCGTAGGTCTTGCGGAAGGTGTATGTCTGTACGGACTGATCATCTCCTTCATGATCTTAGGTAAATTATAATATGAAAATGTATTTGATCAGTGATAATGTCGACACATACACAGGGATGCGGCTTGCAGGCGTGGACGGAGTTGTCGTGCATGAGCGTGACGAACTCCGCGAAGCGCTGGAGAAGGTACTGACCGACAAGACGGTAGGAGTTGTTCTTCTGACCGAGAAATTCGGACGGGAATTCCCGGACATTCTCGATCAGTTCCGCCTGGATAGAAAACTTCCCCTGCTGGTCGAGATTCCTGACCGACACGGAACCGGCCGTAAGAAAGACTTTATCACATCTTATGTTACAGAAGCGATTGGCTTGAAATTGTAGGAAAAGGAGGAAACCCTCTTGACGCTGGAAGAAAAAATCGCACATCTGCAGGCTACTTCGATGGAGGAGGCCCGCGCGGAGGGAAATGCAATCATTGATTCTTACCGCGAAGCGCTGCAGAAAGTGTTTGATGATCATAAAGAGGAAGCGATGCTTCAGTCTGAAACACGCATCAAAGCGGAGACTGTCAATGCAAGACAGCAGATCAATCAGGCATCCGCAAAAGCTCAGTTGGAGTTGAAACGCAGACAGAGTAAGATTCAGCTGGAACTGAAAGACAAGGTGTTTGAGGAAGCCTGTGCGCTTGTGCAGGACTATATGAAGACAAACGCATATGAAGATTATCTGCTTAAATGTATCCGCAAAGCGGTTGCATTTGCAGATGGAGATCAGATGACAATTTATATTAACCCATCCGATGAGAATTGCCGTTTTTCACTGGAAGACGCGAGCGGCGTTCAACTGACTGTCAGTTCGGAAGATTTTATCGGGGGGATCCGCGCGGTCATCCGCGAACGGAATATTCTGATCGACAATTCATTTAAGACACAGCTGCGCAATGAATACGACAGCTTTTTATTCTCGGGAGGTGACGGAATTGCTTAAAACTGGTACTATTTACGGAATCAACGGTCCCGTCATTTACCTGAAAGGAAATACCGGTTTCCGTATGTCGGAGATGGTTTATGTGGGACATGAGAAACTGGTCGGAGAAGTGATCTCTCTGGACAAGGATCTGACAACGATCCAGGTATATGAAGAGACGACGGGGCTTCGTCCGGGCGAGGAAGTGACCGCAACAGGAAGCGCGGTTTCTGTTACGCTTGCACCGGGAATCCTGAACAATATTTTTGATGGAATCGAGCGTCCGTTGGAAAAGATCGCAGAGACCGGCGGCGCGTTTATCACACGCGGTGTCAGTGTGGATAACCTGGACCGCACAAAGAAATGGTCGGCGCATCTGACCGTTTCTGTCGGAGACTATCTGCACGGCGGCGACATCATCGCCGAAGTGCCGGAGACACGCGCGATCGTGCACAAATGTATGGTTCCGCCGGATCTGGAGGGAACGGTTCTTTCGGTTGTCCCGGACGGCGAGTATACGATCGACGAGGTGCTCGTTGTGATCGAGACTTCGGAGGGTGTGAAAAAAGAGCTGACGATGACGCAGCGCTGGCCGATCCGTGTGGCTCGTCCGACGCATCACCGTTTCCCGGCATCCATCCCGCTTGTAACCGGACAGCGTATCATCGATACGATGTTCCCGATCGCAAAAGGCGGTACGGCTGCGATCCCGGGAGGATTCGGAACAGGAAAGACAATGACGCAGCACCAGATCGCAAAATGGTCTGACGCTGATATCATCATTTATATCGGATGTGGAGAGCGTGGAAACGAGATGACACAGGTTCTCGAAGAGTTCAGTGAACTGACAGATCCGAAGAGCGGAAATCCGCTGATGGATCGGACGACACTGATCGCCAACACATCCAACATGCCGGTTGCTGCCCGTGAGGCAAGTATTTACACCGGACTGACATTGGCAGAATACTATCGTGATATGGGATATGACGTGGCGATCATGGCAGACTCCACATCCCGTTGGGCAGAGGCCTTGCGTGAGTTGTCCGGACGTCTGGAAGAGATGCCTGCGGAAGAGGGATTCCCGGCATATCTGGCATCCAAGCTGTCCGCGTTCTACGAGAGAGCCGGAATGATGCACAACTTAAACGGAACCGACGGTTCGGTTACGATCATCGGAGCGGTATCTCCGCAGGGCGGTGACTTCTCCGAGCCGGTGACACAGAACACGAAGCGTTTCGTGCGCTGCTTCTGGGGACTGGATAAGAGCCTTGCCTATGCGAGACATTTCCCGGCGATCCACTGGCTGACAAGTTACAGCGAGTATCTCGGCGATCTTGCGCCGTGGTATCAGGATCATGTATCTCCGAAGTTCGTTGATTACCGGAACCGCCTGATGGCGCTTCTGAACTCCGAGAGCAGTCTTTTAGAGATCGTAAAACTGATCGGAAGCGATGTGCTTCCGGATGATCAGAAGCTGATCCTTGAGATCGCCCGTGTGATCCGTCTTGGATTTTTGCAGCAGAATGCGTTCCACAAGGACGATACCTGCGTTTCTATGGAGAAGCAGTTCCTGATGATGGACACGATTTTGTATCTTTATAAACAATGCCGTGCACTTGTGACGATGGGACATCCGATGTCCGTACTGAAGTCGGAAAATATTTTCGAGAAAGTCATCGCGATCAAATATGACGTGCCGAATGACCGTCTGGAAATGTTCGCGCAGTACCACAAGGATATTGATGAATTCTATCAGCGTGTGCTGGAGAAAAATGCGTAAGGAGGGAATTTGCGATGTCAATTGAATATTTAGGACTGAGCAGTATCAATGGTCCTCTGATCGCGTTGGAGGGCGTGCAGGATGCTTTTTACGATGAGATCGTGGAATTTGTCGTAGACGGCACAGAGCGCAAGATCGGACGTATTGTCGAGATTTACGAGGACAAAGCCGTGATCCAGGTGTTCGAGGGATCCGAGAATATGTCTCTGAAAAATACACATACCCGTCTGACCGGACATCCGATGGAGATCGCACTCTCCCCGGATATGCTGGGACGGACGTTCAACGGAATCGGTCAGCCGATCGACGATCTGGGACCGATCACTTCCACATTGAAGCGGGACGTCAACGGTCTGCCGCTGAACCCGGTGGAACGTGAGTATCCGCGTAACTATATCCACACCGGAATTTCCGCGATCGACGGTCTGACAACACTGATCCGTGGTCAGAAGCTGCCGATCTTCTCCGGAAACGGTCTTCCGCATGACCAGCTTGCAGCGCAGATCGTAAAACAGGCTTCCCTCGGTGAAAATTCCGACGAGCAGTTCGCGATCGTATTTGCCGCGATGGGCGTCAAGCATGACGTTGCGGATTTCTTCCGCCGTACGTTTGAGGACAGCGGTGTTGCCGATCACGTTGCGATGTTTTTGAACCTTGCAAACGATCCGGTCGTAGAGCGTCTGATCACGCCGAAAGTGGCGCTTACCGTTGCGGAATATCTGGCGTTTGAACAGAACATGCACATTCTGGTCATTCTGACGGATATGACTTCTTTTGCGGAGGCGATGCGTGAGGTATCTTCTTCCAAGGGAGAGATCCCAAGCCGTAAAGGTTTCCCGGGATATCTGTACAGTGAACTGGCAACGATCTACGAGCGTGCCGGAATCGTGCAGGGCGTGAACGGATCTGTGACACAGCTTCCGATCCTGACCATGCCGAACGATGATATCACACATCCGATCCCTGACCTGACCGGATATATCACGGAGGGACAGATCGTACTGGATCGTGAGTTGAACGGACAGTCGATTTACCCGCCGATCAATATCCTGCCGTCACTGTCCCGTCTGATGAAAGACGGTATCGGAGCCGGATATACGAGAGAGGATCATCAGGATCTGGCGAACCAGTTGTTCTCCGCTTACGCAAAAGTAGGAGACGCAAGAAACCTTGCATCCGTTATCGGTGAGGACGAACTGTCTCCGATCGACAAGAAATATCTGGAGTTCGGAAAAGAATTTGAGACACGTTATATCGGACAGGGCATGAACGAGAACCGAAGCATGGAAGAGACTCTGGATCTTGGATGGGAGCTGCTGGGACTTCTTCCGAGAGAAGAACTTGACCGTGTGGATACGAAGATACTGGATAAGTATTATAAGGCAAAACCGGAAGACTGATCTTCCGGCGGCGCCTGATTTCACAACGATCACGAGAGGAGGCATTCTATGGATCCGCGTACGTTTCCCACAAAAGGAAATCTTATGCTTGCAAAGAATTCCCTGACGCTTGCGAAACAGGGATACGATCTGATGGATAAGAAACGTAATATTCTGATCCGGGAGCTGATGGATCTGATCGATGAAGCCCGGGACATTCAGAACGAGATTGACAGTACATTTACTCATGCGTATGAATGTCTGCAGCGTGCCAATATCGAGCATGGGATCAATATGGTCGCGCAGCTTGCTTATACGGTGCCGATCGAAAATTCCATCACGATCCAGACACGAAGCATCATGGGAACCGAGATTCCGCATGTGCGTTATACCCCGGCAAATGAGATGCCGACTTATTCGTTCAGCACAACGAGAGAATCGATTGACCAGGCGACAAAAGCATTTCAGAAAGTAAAAGACCTGACGGTGAAGCTTTCGATGGTGGAAAATGCCGCGTACCGTCTGGCTACGAATATCAAGAAGACACAGAAGCGTGCGAATGCGCTTCAGAATATTACCATTCCGATGTACACACAGCTTGTATACAACATTACCAATGCGCTGGAAGAAAAAGAGCGTGAAGAGTTTACGAGACTGAAAGTCATCAAACGAATGAAACAGAAGAAAGAGGCGAGAGCAGCCGGCTGAGATATAAAAACCCCTCACAGAGATCTGAAGGCAGAGGAAGCCGGATCTTCGGTGAGGGGCTTTGTTGTACCGGGGCAGATCACGTTTCTTTTGGTATGTCGATCAGGTTGCTTGTGTATGGGATCTTTCCGGACAGGACGTCGTCGTAAAATTGCTGTTTTCCGTCGATATAGTCAATACAGTTCTCAACTTCACGCAGTTTCCTTTCCAATAATTCTTTCTTTTTAGCCAAAATCTGTTTGCGTTCGGGAATGGAACGCTCGCCTTTGAAGCACAAGGCGACGTATTCTTTCATTTCCACGATTCCCATGCCGCATCGTTTCAGACAAGACAGGCTGTTGATCCATGCCACATCCCTGTCGTCGAAAACTCTGTAATTGTTTTCATTTCGTTTTACATTGGGAACCAAACCCTCATTGCAGTAATATTTTAATGTCTCATATTTCATACCGGTCAGATCACAGACTTCTTTCATCGAATACATCAAGCTAGTTTTCTCCTGTCAGTTTTTACACACGGATGTGATAGATTTTGGCAATGTGTTTTTGAAATAAAATTTTTGAAACAGATTCAAAAAAAGGTTGACCGGTAGTTACTACCGGGTATTACAATATCATTGTAATAAAAAAAGAGATCAATTGCAAGGAGTGACAGAGAATGGATCATGGTATGGAATATGTAACATTAAATAATAGAGTGAAAATGCCGAAATTAGGATTTGGCGTGTTTCAGATCGCAAAGGAGGACTGTGAACGCTGTGTGTTAGATGCGATCGAAGTCGGGTACAGACATATCGATACTGCGCAGTCTTACCGCAATGAAGAAGAAGTAGGAAATGCCATTATGAAATGTGGCGTTCCACGGGAAGAGCTTTTTATTACTACGAAAGTATGGATCGATAATTATGGTTATGAAAAAGCAAAGCATTCCGTATTGGATTCCATGAAAAAGTTAAAAACAGAATATCTGGATCTGGTATTGCTTCATCAGCCGTTTGGAGATTATTATGGGGCATACAGGGCTTTGCAGGAATTATATAAAGAGGGAAAAATCCGGGCGATTGGTGTCAGCAATTTTTATCCGGATCGGCTGGCGGATATGGTTGCGTTTAACGAGATCGTTCCGCAGGTAAACCAGGTGGAGACAAATCCGCTTCACCAGCAGATCGACGCGCAGGCGAATATGGTAAAAAGAAATGTACAGATGGAAGCTTGGGCGCCTTTTGGCGAGGGGCGGAATCATATGTTTTCCAATCCGGTTCTTTTGGCGATCGGAGAGAAATACGGAAAATCTGTCGCTCAGGTAATCCTGCGCTGGTTAATGCAGAGGGATATTGTCGCTTTGGCGAAATCAACGCGTATAGAAAGAATGAAAGAGAATCTTGATATTTTTGATTTTAAATTGTCGGAGCAGGACATGGCATCGATCAGTAAATTGGATGCAAAAGAGAGCTTATTTTTTGATCATCAAACACCGGAGGCAGTGGATATGTTTGTCAGTATGATCGGTGAGAGACGGAAGACTGAAGAGAAGTAGATAAATTGATATAGATGAAAAAACAGGCATTTTGGCGAAAATCTCTGAAAAGATTTCAGGGGGGAAACGCGGAGATGTCTGTTTTTTATTGCTTAGAGACAAACTGTATATATAGTATATTGACAGATAGTACATGATAAGATATACTGTACTTGTAACTTAAGTACAGTATATACGTATATCATACTCAAAGTGAATTTTTCCTTTGAAATAATGAAAAAGGAAGACCGTATTATGGAAATTATTTTAAGTAATGTGAGCAGCAAGCCGATTTATGAACAGATCACGGTTCAGATCAAAGGGATGATCATGAGCGGGGAGCTGAAGCCGGGAGATGCGATGCCATCGATGAGAAAGCTGGCAAAGGAGCTGCATGTCAGCGTGATCACGACACAGCGGGCATATGACGATCTTGTAAAAGACGGCTTTATCGTGACAGTCCCGGCGAAAGGGACATTTGTTTCGGCTCAGAATCAGGATTTTATAAGGGAGGAAAATCTCCGGAAGATCGAAACGCTTCTGACGGAAACGGTTGAGATCGCAAAGCAGAATAACGTGTCGGAGGAGACATTGAAAAATACATTGGAATTGTTGTATCGGGAGGGATAAAGAGTGGAAAATGCAGTTCAGATTAAAAATTTGACAAAAGAATACAAAGATTTTTCTTTAAAACAGATCACAATGAATATTCCGAAAGGTTGTGTGATGGGATTGATCGGAGCAAACGGAGCGGGAAAGTCCACATTGATCCAGTCAATTCTCGGACTGCTCAAGGCGGATTACGATGAAATTTTTATACTTGGAAAGGATTTGAAGACGCAGGAGCGGGAGATCAAAGAGGATATCGCGGTGATCTTCGATGTAAGCCATTACAACTTGCAGTATACGCCGGCATTTATCGGGAAAATATTAAGCGGTGTGTACAAGAACTGGGATATGGGTCTGTATACACAATATTTGAAACGGTTTGATCTGCCGAAAGATAAAAAGATTAAAAAGTTCTCCAAAGGAATGAAGATGAAATTGGAGTTTGCGATCGCATTCAGTCATGCGCCGAAGCTGTTGATCTTAGATGAGGCGACCAGCGGTCTGGATCCGATCTTCCGGGATGAGATACTGGAACTGATCCGGGAGTTTACGGAGGACGAAGATCATACGGTACTGTTGTCATCCCATATTACAAGTGATCTGGATAAGATTGCGGATTACATTGCATTTATCCATGAGGGTGAACTTCAGTTTGTAAAGACGTATGATGAACTGCGGGATCATTACGGAGTTCTGCATTGTGGTAAAGATTTCTTTGAGTCGATGCGGGAGGAAGATATCGTATCCTTTAAAAAGGAGCCGTATGAGTATAAAGTACTTGTAAAAAATAAGAGCGAGATTTTAAACGTATTTCCGGAACTGGAGATTGAGCGGGCGTCGATTGAAGACATCATGTTATTTTATGTAAAAGGAGAGATGTGAAATGCTGGGGATTTTGAGAAAAGATTTGTATGATACATTTTTGATTCCGAAAAATATACTGTCCAATGGATTCGGGTATTTATTTATGTTCTTGTTTGCCTACCTTTTAGGACCGAATTATTATATGATGATGGTGTTTATTATGCTTGCGATTCCGGCAACCTCGGTGATGGTTTTGCAGGCGGCGATCGAACAGGATGAAAGTGTGAGGTTTGACGATGTGTTGCTTACCTATCCGATCAGTAAAAAGCAGATCATCCTGACCCGATTCTGTGGCAATCTGATCGGCATCCTGCTGAACATGGCGCTTTCTTTTCTGCTGATGCTGGGCTATGTGTATGGCGGAAAAACAACGGATATTCGGGACGGTATTTTTATCTGGCTGGCGGGCTGTGTGATCTCCTTATATGCGGTGGCTGTATTCAGCGTAGGTTTTTATCTGCTTGGAAATAAAAAAGGAACGATCGTGTATGTTGTTTCTATTTTAATCTGGGCATTTCTATATGTAATCCTCCGTTTTGTAGCGCCGTGGGAGAAGATACTGGCATTTGGGCGGTGGAATCTGATTGGAATTGCTTTTGCAGTCGCGATCCCTTTGCTGGCGCTTAGTTATTGGGGATGTCTGAAAATCTATGAGAAAAAGCATTCCTGAAAGGAGGCGAAAGGATATGTATCGGATCTTGATCGTGGAAGATGACAGAGGGATTGCGGAATCCATACGGGAACAGGCGAATATGTGGGGATTTACAGCGAAATGTGCGGCAAAATTCAGCAATATCATGGAAGAGTTTGCCGCATTTGATCCGCAGCTTGTACTTCTGGATATTTCGCTTCCTTTTTATAATGGTTATCATTGGTGCGCGGAAATCCGCAAGGTTTCAAAAGTTCCGGTGATCTTCATCTCTTCGGCGTCGGATAATATGAATATCGTGATGGCGATGAATATGGGCGCCGATGATTTTATTGCGAAGCCGTTTGATCTGAACGTGCTGATCGCGAAGATCCAGGCGCTTCTCCGCAGAACCTATGATTTTGGAAATACGGTTCCGGTGCTGGAGCACCGCGGCGCGATCTTAAATACCGGAGACAATACGCTGACCTATCGGGAGGAGAAGATCTCACTGACCAAAAATGAATACCGAATCTTATTGGCGTTGATGGAGAATAAGGGGAAAGTAGTCAGCCGCGAACGATTGATGGAGCGTCTGTGGGAAACGGACTGTTTTGTAGATGACAATACGTTGACCGTGAATATCAACCGGCTTCGGAAGAAGCTGGATGGGGCGGGACTGGAAGATTTTATCGTGACGAAATTCGGCAGGGGGTATTTGGTTGAGTAGAGAGCAGTTTGGATACTTGCATTTGAGTTTTCTAACCGTTTTTCTAACCAAAATTTGACAAGAATGGTTAGAAAGAATAGAATATGGGTAGAATATTTTGAGGGGAGGAGATCAGATGAATTTTCAAGAAAGCGAAACCGTGGAATTGAAATCTATTGTAGTGGATGATATAAAGAAAGAGATTATAGCGTTTGCTAATTGTGAAGGTGGGATATTGTATATTGGGGTTCAGGATGACGGCACGGTGCTTGGCGTGGATGATCCGGATGAAACTGCTTTGCGGATCAGCAACATGGTTCGGGATGCGATCAAACCGGATCTCACGATGTTTCTGCATTATGAAACGATTGATGTAGATGAAAAAAAGATTGTTGCGGTTTCCGTACAACAGGGAACAGAGCGCCCCTATTATATTGCGAAAAAAGGACTTCGCCCCGAGGGTGTTTATGTTCGGCAAGGATATTCATCGGTGCCTGCAACGAATACGGTGATCCGATACATGATCAAAGAAACCGATGGAGATCATTTTGAGGAAAGGCGGTCTTTGGAACAGAATTTGACCTTTGAAGCAGCAGAAAAAGAGTTTTCCGAGCGGGATATTTTATTTGGAACGGCGCAGATGAAAACATTGGGAATCATGACACAAGATGGAGTTTATACCAATTTAGGACTTTTATTGTCGGATCAATGTGTGCATACAATCAAAGCGGCAGTTTTTGAGGGAACGACTCAAAATGAGTTTAAAGATCGAAAAGAATTTTCCGGTTCACTGTTTCGGCAAATGGAAGACGTATATGAATATATTGATTTTCGTAATCAAATGCATTCAACATTTCAAAAATTACGCCGGATCGATCAAAGGGATTATCCGGAAACCGCTGTCAGAGAAGCGCTGCTGAACTTGCTTGTACATCGTGAATATTCATTTCGGGCGAGCACATTTATCAGTATTTATACCGATCGGATTGAGTTTACATCAATCGGAGGTTTGGTAAATGGCGTGACATTAAAGGATGTATTGATGGGGATTTCCGTATGCAGGAATGTGAAATTAGCAAATGTATTTTATCGTTTGAAACTAATTGAAGCATATGGGACGGGAATGCGAAAAATCCAGGAATCTTATGCCGGAACCGGAAAGGAACCGAAGATCGAAGTCTCAGACAATGCGTTTAAGATTGTACTTCCTAATTTGAATTTATGTACGCAACGAAAGGATCTGAATATGGAAAATACGACAGAAAGTCTGCGGGAGAATGTTGTGATCAATCTGGCAAAAGAGTTGGGAACTTTTACACGAAAAGATCTGGAAAAGCGATTAGATATCAGTCAGACATCGTGTGGACGGCTGATAAAACAGATGATAGAAAGCGGAGAGATCGTTCAGGTGGGAAAAGGAAGAAGTACACGTTATCAGCTTGTACGGCAGAATAAAATGTAACAGAGGGCGAAATCTTTTCATCGTGACGAAATTCGGCAGGGGGGATTTGGTTGAGTAGAGAGCAGTTTTTTAAGATTTATCTGCGGCAGAGCCGGAAAGGTATCGGGATCTTTTTCCTGTTTTGTGCCGTTTTTCTTTGTATTTTTCTTTTGTATGATTTGCCGGCGGGCGCGGTTGTATATCCGGCTTTGATCTGTTCGGTACTTGGCGCGGGTGTTTTGGTGCGTGGTTATTACAGTGCGTATCAAAAACATCGGGAACTGGACAGGATCGCACAACTGTCTTCTGAATTGATGGAACATTTTCCGGAAAAGAGAACGGCGGCGGATTGGGATTATCAGGAGGTGATCGGACACCTCCGTGAAGAGCAGAGCAGTCTGAAGAATCAGTTGGATATGCGTTATACCGACATGATGGAATATTATACGGTCTGGGTGCATCAGATCAAGACTCCGATCGCATCCATGCGTCTGATGCTGCAGAATGAGGATTCCGATCAGGCGAGACGGCTTTCGGAGGAGCTGTCGAGGATCGAGCAGTATGTGGAAATGGTGCTTGTATATCTGCGTCTGGATTCCGAATCGAAAGATCATGTATTTCGTAAATGTGATCTGGATCAGATCGTGCGCGGAGAAGTGAAGAAATTTGCGGGACAGTTTATCCGGAGAAAGATCGGGCTGCGGTATGAACCGCTTGGCTGTGAAGTGTTGACGGATGAGAAATGGCTGGCGTTTGTCGTGGAGCAGGTGATCTCCAATGCGCTGAAATATACCGAAGAGGGGGAGATCACGATCACATTGGAGGAACCGAAGACGCTCTGTATCCGGGATACCGGGATCGGGATCGCTCCGGAAGATCTGCCGCGTATTTTTGAAAAGGGATATACCGGATACAACGGACGCGCCGATAAAAAAGCAAGCGGTATCGGTCTCTATCTTTGCCGGCGGATCTGCACACAGCTCGGACATCGGATCTGGGCGGAATCTGCGCCCGGCGTTGGAACTGTGATCAAGATCGATCTGGAACGGGAAGAATTACAGGTGGAATAGCATTGGCACGAAAAAGTTCTTACACAAATGTAAGAAATGAGATGGGAAATGTAAGCGGATTCGATGGAGCTGCATTTCCCGTTTCTGCTATACTGGGTAACGTAAGAAGAACAAGGATGACAGGAGGATGAAAAAAGAATGAGTATTCTGGAAGTAAATGGATTGAAGAAAGTATATACAACCCGGTTTGGCGGAAATAAAGTGGAAGCGCTCCGAAACGTGAATTTTTCTGTGGAGGAGGGAGAGTATGTCGCGATCATGGGGGAGTCGGGAAGCGGAAAGACAACGCTTTTAAACATTCTCGCGGCGCTTGACAGACCGACCGGAGGAACCGTGCAGCTGGACGGAAAGAATCTTGCGTCGATCAAAGATTCGGAGATCGCATCATTTCGGCGGGAACACCTTGGATTTGTATTTCAGGATTTTAATCTGTTAGATACATTTTCATTGGAGGACAATATTTATCTGCCGCTCGTACTGGCGGGAAAGCAGTATCAGGAAATGCACTCCCGACTGGAACCGTTGGCGAAGAAACTGGGGATCACCTCGCTTCTGAAGAAATATCCGTATGAGGTATCGGGAGGACAGAAGCAGCGCGCGGCAGTGGCGCGGGCGCTGATCACGGATCCGCGTCTGGTGCTGGCAGACGAACCGACCGGAGCGCTGGATTCCCGGGCAACCGACGAACTGCTCCGTCTGTTCAATACGATCAATGAGGACGGACAGACGATTTTGATGGTCACACATTCGGTGAAAGCGGCAAGCCATGCGGGACGGGTGTTATTCATCAAAGACGGAGAAGTGTATCATCAGATCTACCGCGGCGACAGTACGGAGGAACAGATGTACCAGAAAATCTCCGACACGCTGACCGTGCTGACGACCGGAGGTGAGAACCGATGAAAATGACATTTTATCCAAAGATGGCGTGGATGGGGATTCGGAAAAACAGCCGGATGTACGTTCCGTATCTGCTGACCTGCGTGGGAATGATCGCGATGTACTATATCATGGCATTTCTGGCATTCAGCAATGTGCTGTTAAAGGTAGAGGGCGGAGAAATTTTAAATTCGATCATGGGACTTGGCAGTATTGTGATCGGAGTGTTCGCACTGATCTTCTTATTTTACACAAACTCTTTTTTGATCCGGAGAAGAAAAAAGGAGTTCGGTCTTTATAACATTTTAGGCATGGGAAAAGCGAATCTGGCGCATGTACTGATCTGGGAAAATGTGATGAGTTTTCTGATCTCGCTTGGAGGCGGACTGACGGTCGGCATATTGCTGTCCAAATTTTCGGAACTTTGTCTTTTGAAGCTGGTGCATATGGAGACGGGATTTTCCATGCAGATTGACTGGGAAGCATTATGCAGGACAGTGACGTTGTTTGCGGTTATTTTCCTGCTGTTGTTACTCAATGCGCTGCGTCAGGTACGTCTGGCAAATCCAATCGAGCTTCTGCACAGCGAGCAGGTCGGTGAAAAACCGCCGAGGGCGAACTGGATCCTGGCGATCGCAGGGGCGGTGATCCTGGCAGGGGCGTATTACATCGCAGTTTCCATTGAGGATCCGATCACGGCGATGCTCTGGTTCTTCGTGGCGGTCGTGATGGTGATCATCGCAACGTATCTGCTGTTTATTGCCGGTTCGGTGACATTGTGCCGGATTCTGCAGAGAAAGAAGAAATATTATTATAAGACACAGCATTTTATTTCGGTATCTTCGATGATGTACCGGATGAAACGGAACGGTGCGGGACTTGCGTCAATCTGTATCCTCGGAACAATGGTGCTCGTTATGCTTTCCTCTACGATCTGTATGTATGTGGGAGCGGAGGACGCTCTCCGGGGACAGTATCCGAGAAATATCAATATTACAGTGGCAACTTATGATCAGGCAGGATTGGAGAGTGGGATCTGTGAAGACCTGACAGGGCAGGCCGAAGACGCGGCGAAAGCTTTGGGACAAAAACCGGAAAATGTGATCGATTACAAGACGGCGGCGATCGCAGGATCGATCAACGAGGGGCAGATCAGCCTTTCCAAGACAACATTGGAGCAGTATCAGGTAGACAGTTATTCCGATCTGTGGCAGTTCTTTGTTGTGTCACTGGATCAATATAACCGCGTGATGGGAACAAAAGAGACATTAAAAGAAGATGAGGCGATGATCTGCACGATAAAGGCGGACTACAAAGAAGATACGATCGCAGTGGAGGGCGGAAAGACTTACAAGATCAAAAAAGAAGTGGAGCAGTTTGTACCGCTTGCCAGCGATACGACGTCGATCTTTGCGTCGATGTTTTTGATCGTGCCGGATTTTGACGCGTGGACACAGGAGACGGAAGCGCTGCTTGCGGCAATCCCACCGGAAGAATTTTCGCTGATGCTGGACCGGAAAATCCAGTATTGCTGGATTTACGGTTATGATTTGGACTGTGAGGATGAAATACAGAATCAGATCAGTGCCGAACTGAAAAATTCGATCGAGACGTATAAAGGACAACATCCGGGAACAAACGGGGAAGTATTTGAAATTTATTCCGGCGGCGTGGCGACGGCAAGGGAATCGTTTTATACATTGTACGGCGGAATCTTTTTCCTTGGCATCATGCTCGGAATCGTCTTTGTATTTGCGGCGGTATTGATCGTGTACTACAAGCAGATCTCGGAGGGATATGAAGACCAGTCCCGGTTTGAGATCATGCAGAAAGTCGGAATGACAAAACGGGAAATCCGAAAGAGTATCAATTCACAGATGCTGACGGTATTTTTCCTGCCGCTGGTGACGGCAGGCGTTCATCTGGCGTTTGCTTTCCCGCTGATCTACAAATTGATCCAGTTATTCGGGATCGACAATCTGCAGCTTTTGATCTGTGCGGCGGGCATCTGCTTCGTGATCTTCGGTCTGTTCTATGTCCTTGTATACCGGCTGACATCAGAGGCTTATTACTCGATCGTGAGCGGTGCGAGAGAGCGGTGATCTACTCGGTGACGGAAAAGAATAAAAGCAATGACGGCGCGCCAAATCCGTGATATAATTTTTCCAGATGGCGGGTTCGAGCGTATAAAACCACTTTGTGTCTGCACATAAGTGGTTTTATACGTTTGTGGACATACTGACTGAAAAGGGTCGGATCGGCACAGGAGGTGAGCGCGTGTTAAGTTCCAGAGACCACAGGATCCTGCGGTTATTATCGAAAAGAGAATATACGACAGCGGCGAGTCTGGCGGAAGAACTGGAGATCGGTGTGAAAACTGTGCGGACACGGATCAAGGAGATGAATCCGGAGATTCGCAAAAGCGGTGTGGAGATCCTCTCAAAGCCCCGGTATGGATATTATATCGTAAGTAGTACGCCCGGAGGGCTCGAGAGACTTTTAGAAGAGAACGGCGGCGAGGAAAAGAAGATTCCCGAGACCGGAGCAGAGCGCGTCAATTATCTTCTGGCATATCTGCTCAATCAAAAAGAATATGTGAAAGCGGAAAATTTGTGCGAATTTTTGTATATTTCCAGAGGAACTTTGACGGCGGCGCTGCGGGAAGTGGAAAAAACCTATCAGCAGTATGGTCTTGCGTTGGAAAAGAAACCGGGATATGGAATGAAAGTGACCGGAACGGAATTTCAGATCCGGCAGTGCATGACCGAACTTTTTGTGAAGCATGACGGATTGGAGGGAATCGGAAGTACGCGGCGGGCGGATAAAATGCGCCTGCTCGGACAGCTCGTATACGAATGCGTAAGAAGTTATGATGTGACGCTGTCGGAAAGCGGATATCATGATTTTGTGGAACATCTGTATGTGGCGCTCCGCAGGATCCGGAGAGGATGTCTGGTGGAGGAGCAGGAAGTGGATTTTCTCGGAAGCAGAGAGATCGGATTTGCGGAAGAGTTGTCGAAACGGATCGAAGAAGCGCTGGGAATCCGTATCCCAAGCTGTGAGCGGACGTATTTTGCTTTGCAGCTGGCCGGGAAAAGCGGAATCTCCGTCCCGGATTCCGGAAAGGAATGTGCGGAAAATGACAGAACGAACCGTGAGATGGAGCGGCTGATCGACCGGATGCTCGATATGGTGAATCAGGAATTCGGTGTGGATCTGCGTGGTAACCGGGAGCTTCGACGGGCGCTTTTGCGACATATGATCCCGTTTGCAATCCGGATGCGCTATCAGATCGGACAGCATAATCTCATGCTCTCAGAGATCAAAGAGCATTACATCTTTGCGTATACGATCGCGTCGCAGGCAGCGGGGATCTTGCGGGAATATTTTAAGGCGGAGATTTCCGATGATGAGATCGGAGAACTGGCAGAGATTTTTGAACTGGCATTGGAACAGCGGGAAGCGGCGAAACGGAAGTTTTCGATTTTGATTGTGTGCGCGTCGGGGGCGAGCAGTTCCCAGCTGTTAAAATATAAATACAGCCGGGAGTTCCGGGAGAATATCGATCAGATTTATGTGTGCAACCGGTATGAACTGGCAGGGTTCGATTTTGCAAAAGTAGATTATGTATTTACGACGGTCCCGCTGGAAATGCCTGTGCCTGTTCCGGTATTGGAAGTCAGTTCCTTTTTGAAAGAGGGGGATGTGGCTGCGGTTCGGGGATTGTTTGAGCGTGAGAGCAGGGATTGTCTGGACGAATATTATCAAAGAGAGTTGTTTTTCCCGGGCATTGCCGGAGAAAGCCGGGAGGAAGTGTTGAACAATCTGTGTGAATGTGTACGGGAGAAGCAGGGGCTTCCGGAAGATTTTTATGGATCGGTGATCCGGAGAGAGCAGATTTCACCGACAGATTACGGCGGTCTGGTGGCGATTCCCCATCCGGATCAGGTATACAGCGCGCGGACATTCGCTGCGGTGGCAGTGCTTCAAAAACCGGTATGGTGGTCACGGAATGAAGTACAGGTTGTGATCCTGACCGTGGTCGGAAGCGAGGAAGATCCGAAACTGGAGAAATTCTATGAGGCGACGACAGATCTGATCCTGCGTCCGGCAGATATCAGGTATCTCGTGGAACATCCGGACTATGATACGTTTTTGCGGATGATGAGGAAATGAGGAGTTATAATTTTTGCCAGATTGAATGTGCCCTTTTTTGGGCTGGAGATGCAGTGGGAAATATGTTACTATAAACCTAAGCTGCGAGGGCTTGGAAAGGGGCGGCAAGATGAAACGGATTGTACTGATCTGTATGAGCGGACTGTCGACGAATCTTCTTGTAAATAAGATGAAGCGGACGGCAAAGGAGCGCGGGATCGAAGCGGAGATCTGCGCGATGTCGGAACTTGCTTTTACACGTTATGAAAAACCGACGGACGTTTTGCTTCTCGGACCGCAGGTTTCGTTTCGGTTGGAAGAGATGAAGCAGAAGCTTTGTCCGGCAGGTGTACGGGTCGCGCTGATCGAACCGGAGACCTTTGCAAGGATGGATGCGGAAGCTGTATTGCAGCAGGCGATGGAAGCATAAACAGGATATTTTAAGATAATTAAAGGAGGAAAATCAAATGAAACAGTTTAAGTATGTGATCACAGACGAGGTAGGACTTCACGCAAGACCGGCAGGACTTCTTGCAAAGAAAGCAAAAGAGATGAAAGGCGCAGACGTGACAGTGACGGTATCCTGCAACGGAAAAAGCGCGGACGCTACAAAACTGATGGCGATCATGGGTATGGGCGTAAAGAAAGATATGGAAGTAGAAGTAACCGTAGAGGGCGGAGACGAGGAAGCTGCTGCAGCAGAGATGGAAGCATTCTTCAAAGAGAATTTATAATTTCGTTTTTATAATTTCATTTAGCAGAGGAACAGGAGAGAGGCAATGGAAGTCATTCAGGGAAAATCCATTTTCGGCGGAATTGCGATCGGACCGATTTACTTTTTTACAAAAGAACAGAAACAGGTAAAGCGTACAAAGATCGAGGATGCCGCGGCGGAGATCAAACGTTACGAAGATGCGTGCGAGACGGCAAAAGAACAGTTGGGAGAGCTTTATGAGAAAGCGCTCAAAGAAGTTGGCGAATCCGGCGCGCAGATTTTTGAAGTACATCAGATGATGCTGGAAGATGATGATTACAATGATTCGGTAAAAAGTATCATTGAGACACAGATGGTAAATGCAGAATATGCCGTCGCAACAACGGGAGATAATTTTGCGGCGATGTTCGCGGCGATGGAAGATGAATATTTTCAGGCGAGAGCCGTTGACATGAAAGATATTTCCGAGCGGGTGATCGATGTCCTGATGGGAATCGGAGAGGCGAAGAGCTGGGACGAGCCGTCGATCATCGTGGCGGAAGATCTGGCGCCGAGCGAGACCGTTCAGTTTGATAAGAGTAAACTTCTTGGGTTTGTGACGAAGCTTGGCTCTTCCAATTCCCACACTGCGATCCTGGCAAGAACGATGAATATTCCGGCACTGATCCAGATAGACATTCAGGAAGAATGGAATGGGAAAATGGCAGTGATCGACGGATTCAGCGGAGAATTTTATATTGATCCGGAACCGGAGATTTTGGAAAAATATCAGGCAAAAAAAGAAGAGCAGGAGGCACACAGACGTCTTCTTGCAGAGCAAAAAGGAAAACCGACGGTCACAAAGGGCGGAAAGGCGATCAAATTGTTTGCCAATATCGGTTCTGTGTCCGATCTTCCGGCAGCGATGAGCAATGACGCCGGCGGAATCGGTCTGTTCCGGAGCGAATTTCTGTATTTGGAAAGCGAGACTTATCCGACAGAAGATGAACAGTTTAAGGCTTATAAGATGGTAGCGGAGACAATGGCGGGAAAAAAAGTCATTATCCGTACGCTTGACATCGGTGCAGATAAACAGGTTGATTATTTTGACCTGGATAAGGAAGAGAATCCGGCGATGGGACTTCGGGCGATCCGTATCTGCCTGACAAGACCGGAGATCTTTAAGACGCAGCTTCGGGCGCTTTTGCGTGCAAGCGCATATGGAAATATTGCGGTGATGTATCCGATGATCATTTCTGTCGAGGAAGTGCGGCAGATCAAAGCGATCATGGAGGATGTGAAGAAAGAACTCGACGACGCCGGCATCGCATACGGCAATGTGGAGCAGGGTATCATGATCGAGACGCCGGCAGCAGCTATAATCAGCGATCTGCTCGCGAAAGAAGTTGATTTCTTCAGTATCGGAACCAATGACCTGACACAGTATACATTGGCGATCGATCGTCAGAACGCAAAGCTGGACGAGTTCTATGATCCGCATCATGAGGCGGTACTGCGTATGATCGAGATGGTTGTAGATAACGCGCATAAGGCAGGGATCTGGGCAGGAATCTGCGGAGAACTGGGTGCAGATATGGAACTGACCGAGCGTTTTCTGGCAATGGGCGTAGACGAACTGTCCGTTTCACCGACATTTATCTATCCGGTGAGACAGATCATCCGTGAATACGATGGACCGACAAAATAAAGAAACTTAAGGCAGATCGTAAGATTTTGAGAAGATCAAAGTCTTACGGTCTGTTTTTGTTGTGCGTCTGCATGTATAGCGTCAGTGTACAAGGGGGACGTATTTTCCCTTGTACATTGACACTATGTTGGTGGAAAGAAGAACGGGAAGAAGAAAATGATTTTTATTATTGACATATGCTAATAACAGGAGTATTATAAAAATAAAGTTAGCATATGCCAATAACGATGTAGCTTTTTGATGCATTATTTGGTGGTTTATTTTCAGACAGGGAGGAGCAAGGATGCCGAGAGCCGAGAAGAAAAGACGGGTATGCCGTATGCCGAAGAGTATTCATTTTTATGCGGCAGGAGCGGAAAAAGAGCATGGAATTACGATGACCGTGGAAGAATATGAGACGATCCGTCTGATCGACCATCTGGCATTTACACAGGAAGCGTGTGCGGCGCGCATGCAGGTGAGCAGAGCGACGGTGCAGATGATCTACGCGGGAGCCAGAAAGAAGCTGGCGCGGTTTCTGATCGAGGGGATCCCCCTTCAGATCGACGGTGGAGATTACATTTTGTGTAGCACTCCCGGCAGTTGTGAAGACTGCAAAGAATATGGGAGAGAGCGTCAAAAAAGCATATGCGAGACAGAAAATAAGAAAAAGGAGAATCAGATCATGAAAATTGCAGTAACGTATGAAAACGGACAGATATTTCAGCATTTTGGACACACAAAACAGTTTAAAGTATACGAAGTGGAAGACGGAAAGATCGTAAAATCCGAGATCGTTGACACAGAGGGACAGGGACATGGCGCGTTGGCAGGATTCTTGTTCAATGGCGGTGTAGACGTACTGATCTGCGGAGGAATCGGCGGCGGTGCCAGAAATGCACTTGCAGAAGCGAACATCCGGCTTTACCCGGGCGCACAGGGAGACGCAGATGCACAGGTAGAATCTTTTATCGCCGGAACATTGAACTACGATCCGGATACCGTATGCAGCCATCATGAGCATCACGATCATGAGGGCGGAGACTGCGGTCATCATGGAGATGGATGCGGACATCACTGTGGAGAATAGGAAGAGAAAGAAATAATTTTTGCTGAGGAAAAATAATGGAAAGTAGGGTACAGCCGACGGGGTTCCGTAAGCTGTGCCCTTTCTCTCATACTCCAACAGGCGTATCTTGTCTTGTGGCAATTTCAAGCGCGGGAAAATGTAACTCTCCTGCTTCGGCTGATCCCGATCCAGAGCAGGATGCCCAGAACCGACAGTATCTTCCCGATTTTCAATCCGGGGGCATGATACACGATCCGAACGTCGTGCGTTTCGTTCTCCGACGGTGTTGGTTCTGGAGCGATTGTTTCAGATGATACTTTTTCCGATGATACTCTGTCCAATGACACCCCGAGAAACGCGGTGTTTACTTTTTCATTTTCTATAAGCTGCCCGTCGATATATACTTCAAAGCTTTTATCATATGGAATGGAAGTGATCAAATATCCGCTGCTTTCTGTATTTATTGTACCGGCGATCACGTTTCCCTTTGTCTTTTCTTCATCCGGGGAAAATTCACCCTCACAAAGAATTTCTCTACCGATTTCATCTGTATTATTTCCGGGATGCCATATATAACTTTGCAGATCGGAAATCTTATAGGAGCCGCCGCCCCAGACGATCCGGATGGAGTCCTGCCCCTCCTGTAATGGAACTGCATAGGTAAACAGCTCGTTTTCATTGTAATAAATATGCTCTTCGGAAGTTAATTTATTGCAGATTCCCTCGACCCACACGGACACATCCCGGGATGGCTTCAGATTTTTTACACGAAACTGCAGGAACAGGATATCCCCGTCTTGCGCTTGTGGAATGGAAATATTTTTCCGGATGTTTTTCTTTGTTTGGATCTTGGGCTCCAGTGGCAAAGCAAGAGTCTGTATATGTGCCGCCTGTTTCTGTATCAGATCTTCTGCAGTGACATCCGAATCGTTTTTGGTCACCGCGTAAGATAAAAATGCAGTCTGATTGTACGGGAACGGAAGCTTTTCATATTCTGTCTGTGAAATAGTCCGATGAGTTGTGTAGACGATCGGAAGAGCCTCCTTGTTTTCGTAGATGTTCACTGCGTTTTTTTCTGCGTTGTAGGCTGTGACTTTTTCATATCCCGCAACCGGTTCAGCAGAGAGCACATATTTCACACCCATCAGATTTTGAAAAACAGGATTTTTTGCCTGTGCCTGCATCAGGAGATTGCGGTAGGGCTGATCGACGCCGAATATATTTTGACGGAAATTCTGATAATCTTTGTTGTAGGCGGAGGAATAGAGCGAGGAACTATATTGATCCGTTGACCAGATACGGTTTAAATTGGCCGCATTTTCCGTATCCGTTCCAAGCTGTTCCGTCCGGTAAAATCCATGTTCGTTGTTCAATATCTGTTCCACTGTCTTTTTGATGTTTTCATCTGTTACCTGATGATAAAAAGCCGCATCCAACATATGATCCGCCCGGATCTGATAGACAGTTCCGAACAAAATCAGAAAGCCGATCGGAATGATAACGATCAGTTTTTCTATGTGTTTCCAATAGAAAAAGAGGGCGCACAACAACATCACTATCGCATCCGCAATGAGAAAACAGCGAAGCGACTGCTTATTTCCGTTGAGCTGTCCAAACGATACGATTCCAAGCGTTATTACATAAGGAACGACCCCTTGAAAAAACGGGATCTCCAGGTGTCTTTGTTTTTCTAGATAGATTGCGGTCAGGTAACAAAGAAGCGGAATCATCGGGATCAGTACTTTTCCGCGGATATAGAGACCACCGTTCAATATATATAGAAAGAACGGGATCGAGATCACAAGGATACAGACAATATGGATGTATTTTTCCCGCCATGTACGGTAAGTAAGTCCGGTCAGAAGTACCGTGATCACAAGTGTGGTAAGCCCGATGCCGTACGGATGGTAGAGAACGCGCAGCAGATCGGAGTCGGGAAGAAATAAAGACGCAAATGAGAGCGCCGTTTCTTCTGTCTGAGTCCCCTGTGAGCGAGTTCCCTGTATCAGCGTCAGCGCCGTCGGTACGAGGAGAAATCCACTCATCAGCACGGCGCTCAGAATCGGCAGACAGAACTTGATTCCGTCCGGTAAAAAATTGCGGCACGTCACTTTTTGAGAGGAATAAGCCTGTGATTGCGGTAGCGTTCTGTCTGCGGGAGACGCTTGCACCGTTAAATAACGGTAAATCCCATAAAGTACCAGAACGAGGATCCCGCCGATACTGAAATAAAAACTGGTCATGATCATAAGAAAAACACTGACCGTAAACAAACCGCTCTTTTTTCGGTAAAAATACCGGTCGACGCCAAGCAGTCCGAGAAGAAGAAACGGCATATAATTGACAAACATGATCTGATTGTAGGAATGAAAGATCAAAGGCCCCGATAAAAGGAATAGAAGCGAAGTCAGGCAGGCATTGCCTTTCGAGACATCATTTTGGCGGAGCCATTTATAAAAAAGCAGGACGTCCGCGAGCAGGCAGAGGAGACTGACCGCGATCATATAGTCGCTCATTTTCAAAAAGGGCAGGAAGTAGGACGGCAGGATCAGCGGACTGTAAAGTCCGTAATAGGAAAAGTTGTAAATATTCTGTCCGCCGCCGATATTTGCCGCAAATTCAGGGAAGAGCTGCCCTGTGTCATAAAACTGCTGTCTGAAATATTCCGGCAGCACGCTATGCTGACTGATCCAGTCCACATTTGCTCCAAATACTTTCCCGAACATGCGCGGCTCCTTTCTCTTCTTCACTGCTGTCTTTTATAATATAGATCGGGCGGTGTTTCGTCTCCAGATAAGTTTTGGAGAGATATTGCCCGACGATCCCGGTGCAAAGAAGCTGGATCCCTCCGACAAAAAAGATGATGCATGCAAGAGACGGCCAGCCGGAAACCGGATCTCCCCAGATCAGCGTACGAAAAATGATCACGCCGATCATAAGAAAGGAGAGAATACAAAATGCAATTCCCATGACCGAGGCAAAGGAAAGCGGCGCCACGGAGAAACCGGTGATCCCCTCCAGAGAATAACAAAATAATTTCTTCATCGACCATTTTGTTTCTCCGGCGGAACGTTCATGGTTTTCAAATTCCAGCCATTTTGTGCGGAATCCGACCCATTCAAAAATACCTTTTGAAAAACGGTTGTATTCGCTCATAGAAAGCACGGCGTCCACCATGTTCCGTTTCATCAGACGGTAATCTCTCGCACCGTTTACGATCTCGGTTTTGGAGAGCCGGTTGATCACGTTATAGAAACTCTTCGACAAAAAGGAGCGGATTTTCGGTTCTCCGGTTCTCGTGGATCGTTTTGTGGCAACGCTGTCATAGCCTTCTTCTTCCAAAATGCGATACATTTTCGGCAGAAGCGCCGGGGGATCCTGCAGATCCACATCCATGATCGCCATATAATCTCCGTCGGCATTTTGAAGTCCGGCATAAATCGCCGCTTCTTTTCCGAAATTTCTTGAGAAAGACAGATAATGGCATCTTCCGTCCAGCTCATGCAGATCTTTCATGACCGAAAGCGTCCGGTCTGTAGAACCGTCGTCGACGAATAACAATTCGATTTCGGTCTCTTTCATTTGTTTCATGATCTTTGACATTTCTTTATAATAAATGGGAAGCGCGTCTTCCTCATTCAGACATGGTACGATCACGGTTATTTTCTTCATTCAGATATCCTCCTTTGAACACATAACATTTACTTATCACATAATTCATAGCGATGATCACAGCCTGCAGCAAAATCTTCGCCGCGATATCCGGGACAGACAACATGGTCAATATCTGCATTCCGAATACTTCCACGGCAAGAGAGACTCCGCGCATTCCTGTAAACCGCAGAAATTCTTTCCACACTGATCCGGAGTCGTCTGCGCGGAATACAAATTTTTTATTCACGATAAATGCGAATAAGATCGCGGCGATGATCGAGAGGATGTTCGCTGCCTGCATTCTCATGTCCAGACCATATCGCAGAATGCCGAATATAGAGAGATTGACAAGTGTTGTACCGATTCCGCCGATCAGGTAACGGATCATTTCATATTGCATTTTTCTCACCTCGCTTTGAGTAGTCTAACAAACATATCTTAAGTTTACCCAAAATGAAACTTTAAGAATCCTTAAGTTTGCGTTCAGCGGGCAGGATATTTGTTATAATAAAGAGCAGACAACGACGGAAGATGGCAGGAGGAAGTATGATGGAAAATTCGACAATTTTGATCGTGGACGACAATCAGGAGATCCGGGAGATCATAGAGATATTACTGACGGGCGAGGGATTTCAGGCGGTGCAGGCGAAAGACGGCATGACGGCGCTGGAACTGTTAAAAGAGCGGGAATTTGACCTGATCATTCTGGATATTATGATGCCGGGGATGAACGGCTATCAGACGTGTCTGGAAATCCGCAAAATGAGCAATGCGCCGATCTTGTTTTTGAGCGCCAGAACAAAGGACAGCGACAAGACGCTGGGATTTTCAAGCGGCGGAGACGATTATCTTCCGAAACCGTTTTCTTATAATGAATTGCTGAACCGTGTAAAAGCTTTGATCCGCCGTTATCATGTATATAAAGGAAAAGAAGAGACAGACGACAGATCCCGTACATTACAGTACCAGCAGTTAAAGATCGACGAATCGGTCGGACAGGTCACGAAAAACGGGATTTCCATCGAACTTACCGACACCGAATACCGGATCCTTTTACTTTTTCTGAAGAACCGGGGGCAGATTTTTTCAGCCGAACGACTCTATGAAGCGATCTGGGAAGAACCATATTATTACGGAGCCAACAATACCGTGATGGTGCATATCCGGAATCTGCGAAAGAAGATCGAGGACGACGCGAATAAGCCGGGGGTGATCAAAACAGTATGGGGAAAGGGGTACCGATGTGACTGAGAGACTGAAAAATGTAAAGATACGCACGAAGTTTGCGGGACTTTTGATCCTTACGGGGATCGTCAGCGTTACGTTGTTTGAGTTTATGTGGTATAAGAAATGGAATGTATACGAATTTTTAAAACCGGTTTTTCATCTGGCTTCTCCCCATGGCGATTATGATTTTTTTGATCTTCTCGTAGAGGAAGCGCCGAAATATGATGTTCCAAAATCGGAAGAGGATACTGAAGCCATTGAGAAGATCCAGCCGTTTTTAGAACTTGCCGATGATTATACAAGTCTCTATATCTATGGAAGCGATGGGACTTTTCGCGCAGGAAAATGGGCAAAGATCATGGACGACAGTCTTTTCCGGGCATTTTTTGATCTTGGTTATCAGCTTACAGGCGGCGTCGGAGAGGGATACAGAGAACTGAATCTGGAATTTCGTAACGGAAAAGCAAATGTTATGATCTTCTACTATCACAATATCGGATTCCTTTATCCGTATGCGGTTTTTTGTGTTCTGCTGTCGGGGATGCTGTTTTTGATCGTGATCTTATATTTTATTTCCCGGAAAATGAAGCAGGTTTCACAGATCGAGACGAGTATCCTGCAGATGGCTTCCGGAGATCTGACAACGCCTACGCCGAAATACGGCGGAGATGAGATCGGAATTTTGTCGTCGGAACTGGACAAACTCCGGATCACATTGAACGATACGCTCAGGCAGGAGCAGAAGAGCCGGCAGGCGAATCAGGATTTGATCACCGCGATGTCCCACGACCTGCGGACGCCGCTTACGATCCTGAACGGGTATCTGGAAGTCTTAAAATTAGGGAAAATGCCGGATATGCAGGACGAGTATCTGGATCGGTGCCTGCAAAAGACAAAAGATATCAAAGAACTGACAGACCGGATGTTTGAATATGCGCTCGTATTTGAAGAAATAGAAATCCCAAAGACCGTTCCCGTTCCGTATACATTTTTCCGGGAATGTCTTTGGGAAAATTGTGATTTTATCCAGCTTGCCGGATTTCAGTGTTCTGTCGAAGAAAAATGTCCGGACTGCACGCTTTCGTTTGCAGGAGATGAGACGATGCTGAAACGGATCTTCAATAATTTATTCTCCAACATTTTAAAATATGGTGAAAAATCAGTTCCGGTCTCACTTTCCCTTACGATCGAGGAGGGAGAACTGAAAATCCAGCTGAAAAATAAAGTGAAAAAAGTAAGCGCCGATATTGAAAGCAACCACATCGGATTAAAAAGTGTGGAAAAAATGATGGCGCTTCTCGGCGGCAGAATGCTTTGCTCGGAAAACGCGCAGGAATTTACCGTGCGGCTTTCGTTTCTTTCATCACATTCCGAATGACTTCCTGCCGGATCGCCTCTTCCGGATTGGATGAGGTCAGATAGTCGCTGTACCGTGCCGCTACATACAGATAGTCGGACAGGCGGTTTAAATATTGCATCGCCTTATTGTCTGCGCCGTAGTACTGTGCCACTTTCCGGAAACGACGTTCGGCGCGTCTTGCAATGGAGCGCGCCATATCCAGTCGGGCGGAAAGTTCACATCCGCCGTACAGAACAAATTCTTTCGCGCGGGGGAACGAGGCTTCCATATGGTCGATCCCCTCTTCCAGTGCGAGGATCTCCTCTTTCGGGCATCGGTAGTCCAGATTCCGGGGATCGGCGATCCCTGCCATGATCTGCATGAGCTGTCTTTGGATCTGGGATAAATGTTCTTTGAGACTGTCTTCGCTGATGACTTTTGAAAGTCCGAGCGCGCTGTTCAATTCGTCGATCGTTCCCAGCAGTTCGATGCGGTCGTCGGATTTGGAAACGCTGATGCCGTTCATCAGCGACGTTGTTCCGCTGTCTCCACGTTTGGTATAAATACTCATTTTTGATTGACTCCCCTTATGAAATCGGTTGGTTTTTATGTTATATGAAACGTATACTATTTAAAAGGCATTTTTTTGATCGCCCGGGCGCTGTTGGCGCCAAGTTTCCGGCACTGCGCCTGAGTCGGTACATGATAGGATTCAACGCAGCGGTCGACGGAAAGTCCGCGCATCTGCAAGGCGGCGTCTCTTTGGCTGACGCCGATCCCGGAGCCGAGCATCGAATCCTGCGCTGCCTGCCAGGCAAAACGGGCGGCAGTACTGCGGGCATCCTTAGGAACAAGAGTTTGCTCTTTGATCTCATAGAAAACACCCTCTTCTTCTATTCCGGCACAGATTTCCCGGAGGATTTCTCTGTCCGGTTCCGATGTATAGATGAAAATGGCAGGTTTTTTAACGATCATTTCTGTTCTCCTATATATGAAAGTACGAGTCCGGTCGCAACGGCGTTGCGCGGTCCCTCGCTGCCCCGGATGTTTCCGCGTCCGCAGACGATCCGGTATCCGGCAAATTCTTCCATCAGCATTTCCGGGATCTCGAAATCTTCCGCCGATCCGCCCACGAGTACGACGTTGGAAATCTTGCGGAGATCGTGACCGGGCGCGACTTTTTTCAGTGCGCGGAATGCATTGGTCACAAATACTTTTCGTTTTGCTTCACGGCGCACTGTCGCGATTTTTTCCATCGGAATATCCTGCTCGATACGGATCAGCCCGTCTTCGGCGAGCAATACGACCCGTCCGTAGAACCGGGGATCGATGGAATCTTCCACAAATGTCATCTGTCCGTTTTCCATGCGCATATGGAACAGACTTTCCACTTTGGCGAGCGGATATTTTTTAATCTGCTCTGCCATATGGCGGTCGCCCAGTCCGAGTTCGGTCTCGATCAGCATGGAAACAAGTTCGCCCGCGCCTGCCTGATGGGTCATCGTGACTTCTCCGGTCTCGGAAATGACGGCGGCATCGGTAGAGCCTCCGCCCATATCGAGGATTGCCAGAGGAAGTTTGGTTCCCGGGGTTGTCAGCGCGCCAAGGCTTGCCATGACTGCTTCCACACCCGCAACCGTGACGGCGACTCCGAGTTCTGCGCGGAGCCGGTCCGCGATTTCCTGCATCGGAAGTTTTTGGGTTTTTACCATCGCTGCAATGCCGACGGCTTTTTCCAGACAGGTTTCCCCGGCCAGCGCACCGGAGATCAGAACCGGCGCAAGCGTGTCCACTGCCAGCAGATCGGTAATACGCACATCGGCATCCGCAGTCGGATCCAGTTCGCTCATTCCTTTGCGGATGCGGTTTAACATGTTTCCGACATTGGTATCGGGCTGTCCGCTGATGTCCTGAATATCTCCGGCATCTGCAAGCGCCTGCATGATCTTTTCCGCGCCCTCGTCCAGATTGACCGAGGTTACGGCTCCTGCATGGAAATAAAGTTCCCCGGCAGGGAGGATATTTTCATGGACGTCGCCGCCCGGCGTCTTCAACACAACGGCGCTTCGTTTTCCGATCAGGCTTTTGGCGATCGGTGTGACTGTGCGCGTCTCTTCGGCATTTAGCCCAAGCAGGGTCGCGATCCCGTATGGATTGGAGAGCATCCGGACCGTCTGTCCCGGCAACGCCACTTCGATGGCGGCGGATACGCCGTTCGGCAGTTTGTCGATCCGCGCCACCTCGTCGACGATCGGCAGTTTCTTGTTCAGACGGTTCTCAACAAGAACCGCTTCGTCCGCCTGGAGGATCACGCCGGTAATGGTGATTTCATCGGACACGGCGTTGATCTTTGCTGCGATTTCTTCATATGTATATGTAGCGGATGCGGCAACGATATATGGAACGCCGCGCTCGGCACGGGAGAGATCCTCCAGAAGAAGAATCTTTCCCACAGCCTGTCCGGCTCCGGCGGGGGTGGAGGGATTGTGCCCGATCATCGATGAATCGGTGATGATCGTCTCGGTCAGCGTCTCCATCGCGGTATCGCCGATGACCGGCGCGGCCTCGTTGAGACGGATGCAGGAAAGCGCGTCGATCTCCTGACCAATCTGTGCCATCGCCTGCTTCAGCGCGGCTTTGATCCCATGCACATTGGCAGGGGTTCCCTTTGTCCCGGTGGTCGGGCAGGAAGCGCTCGTCAGGAAATGAACGGTCCCGGCAGCGCCGACTTCTCCGACACATACTTCAGTTGTTGAATTTCCGATATCGATTCCGGCAATATAACTCAACGTAAGATCCCTCTCTTTTCATACACTTCGGCTGCTTCCATTACGAGTTTCGCACAGTTCTTTGCATTGTATTTTTCCAGAAGTTCCTGCGCCATCATGACCAGTTCCAGCTTGGTAGAACGGTTCGGGCGGAGTTTGTCGTACATTTTCAAAATGACTTCGTCGGGCACGTCGACTAACTCAGCGGCGCGCTCAAAATTCTTTTCCATCGGATCGTTTCCGGCTTCTTTGGCTACCTGACCCTGTGCCTTTAACATTTCCCGGGAAATCTTGATGTCATCGGCGGAAATGTGGTTCTTCATCACTTCATCGAGTGTGATATCGGTCAGTTTCATTCCGGTTTTGGAAGTGATCCGTTCTTTTTCGTGTTCGCCTAAAGGATACTGCATCTTATTTTCCCTCCCATTCGATATTGCCGTTTTCCGGATCCAATTGTTCCGTCTCCGCAATGTGCATCAGGGCGGCTTTGACCTGATATTTCGGACGGGACATCGGATCGTTCGTACAAGGGATCGGCACAACCTGTTCGCCTTTGACATATTTGGCGGCGTTCTGTCCGATCTTTCGGTAAGTAGCGAGGTCCATCAGCGGCGCCTGTGGAAACAATTCCAGATTGGAGAGCGGATAGAGATCTCTCTGGTGAATGACGGTCGTTCCTTTGGACTGGATGCCGATGCCGATTCCGGAACCGGACAGTTTGGCAGCTTCCAGCGCCATAAAGCAGACGTCCGAGGTGTCGAGGATCTTGACCACGCGGGCGTTCATCCCCTCTTCTTCGATGCCGGCTTTGACATTGGTAAGTACGTCGTCCAACGGAATCCCGCAGATGGTCTTTTTGATCTCACGCTGAAATGCGGCGCCGACTCCGATCACGACTTCTTTCGGATCGCTTCCCTGCGCGGCTTTTGGATATCCGGAGTAGTCGGTCTTTTCCGGGTTGATGCGGTCTCTTCCCGCCATGGACGGAACCGGGGCGGAAGCGGCAGTGGATGCACAGTCCGAAGAGCTGACGCATGGATCTTCACTGCGCCGCTGCATTTCGGTCATAACGGCATTGGTTATCTGTTTGATTAAATCTTCACTGATCTGCATAATCGGGCTCCTCCTATATATCCTGCGGGTTGATGATGTGCGGGATCCGCTTGATCTCTTCCCAGCGTTCTCCCTCTACACGATAGCCGGTTCCCGGTCCCATGTAGTCGTTCGGTGTGTTGACGCCGGAGAGAACGTGGAAATCGCGGTCCAGAATCGCGGAAGTCTGCATATAGTCGCCGACGACGCGCTGCTTTAACATGTTCAATACACTCTCGGCGAGGTCTTCGTATTCGGTCTCGGCAAGTGCTTTGACAATGTCCACGCCCGTGATGCCGCGTTTGAGTACGTCCTCCGCGGCCATCAGATCGGCGGTGACGTCGCGGGGCAGGGTGTCTTTGCTGCCGTGCGCGTAAGTCACGGCTTCCACCTGCTCGTCCGAGATCGGGGAAAGTCCCAGCTGACGGAAGACAGCCTGCACGGCTTTTCCGGCTTTGCGGCGGACGCGGATCACTTCCTCCTCCGTAACCGGACGGAGACCGCCGTCAACCTGCATATCTCTCTGCAATACATTGTAATCGTCAAAATCTTCCGCATCAAAGTTAGAACCCGCGAACATGTTGTCGTAGTTCGGCTCTGCGGCATATCCCGAGAAAATGAAATCCGTACCCGGCAAAAACTGCAGCATCGTGCGCGCAGTCCTGCGCATATCGGAATTGGAGAAGCTCTGGTCGTTGGAAGAAGCGCATTCCAATCCTAACAGTGCTGCGACGAGATTCTCTCCGATGACTTCGCGGATTCCGCCCGGTACTGCGCCCGGCACACCGATACAGCTTACGGAACCGTTCTGGATGCCCTGGCTTCCCGCGCCTTTTGTCGCATAGAGACAGCGGCATTCGAGATAGAGCATGGATTTCTTCTCGCTGTTGCCCATCAGAACTTCGGAACCGGAACCGGAGGTGAAACGGACCTTCAGACCTCTGGATGCATACGCGGAATTTAAAAATGCCTTGGAATACGGTGTGTCGTCTCCGTCGATGAATACTTTTTCCGTACCGTAGACAGAAAGGGTCTCGGCATAGGTCGTCAGACCGCGGATCCCGAGCTCCAATTCGGTCGCTTCCTCGGCGGAGCACTGGGTCAGCACGCCCGGACGTCCGGCTTGCGAACCGATCAGCAACGCGATCGAACTAAGCGGCGCATACCGTGCTACGCCCATGGTCGTCTCTTCCTCGGCAAATCCACGGAGCGCGCCCTCCGCCGCGTCGGCTGCGATCTGCACCGGATCGTCTTTTAAGTTGGTGATGTGCGCCTGATTTCCGGGCGTCTTTCTTGCACGCATTTTCTGCATCCCCATCATCAGTTCCACGACATTGAGATGATTGATCACTTCGGTCATGCGCGCCGGGGTGATACCGGAGATCAGGGTGAGGATTTCCTTTCTGGAAACGTGGATGTCCACGATCATCCGCGCAATGTCTAAAGCCGGGACGCTCATGGAACGTTCTGCCAGCTCGATGTTGATCGCGTAATCGGCGATAAACTGGTCGATAAAGTCAAAATCTTCTCTCTTTTTTCCGTCAAGTTCTACGATTTTTCCGTTTTCGACCCGCACGGACGGTTCCGGATCATAAGGACTGGACATGGCGGCAAACCCCATCTCCGGCCATTCATTGATGTAGCCGTCCAGATTGACAGGTCGCTTGTCCAGGGTCTCGATTCGTTTTGATCTTTTCATGCTTTTTACTCCCTCTTTGTTGGATTCTGCCGTATGTTCGATATAGGTCAGATGCCGGATTGCGGGAACGGAATGCGCGGAGCAGTCCGTCAGGCATCTCTTACTCCCTATTATATATTAAAACCAAGGAAATAGCAATGTTATGTTGGAAAAAATGAGCACGAAACCACAAAAGCGAAAGATAAAAACCACATAAAACCACATTTTTGAATGAAATACGGAAAATTTTGTTCCGGTCTTTCGGAAATGGGATGCGAAAAGGGCAGAAATCCGTCTCTCCGATTGAGAAATCCGGGGGATTGTGTTATAAAGATGTATAGAGATTGGAGGAATCATGATGGGAACACTTGCAGCAGAGATGATCGGAAAATGGATGAAAGAATATGAGGGAAAACTTCTGGACACGGCAGATTTTATTTTCTGTCATCCGGAAGTTTCTTTGAAAGAGAAAGCGTCATCCCGCGCTCTTGCCGGATGTCTGGAACAGATGGGATTCTCGGTACAGTGGGAGCTTGCCGGATTTGAGACGGCGTTTGCCGCACAATGGGGAAGCGGACATCCGGTGATCGGATTTCTTGCGGAATACGATGCGCTTCCGGGACTGGGACAGGAAGTAACTGCGACACATGCGCCGACCGGGGAGGCAGGTCACGGATGCGGGCACAATCTGCTCGGAACGGCTTGCGCCGGAGCGGCAGGAGCATTGAAAGCGTGGATGGAAAAAGAGCGGATTCCGGGAACGATCCGGGTTTACGGCTGTCCGGCGGAAGAGATCGTGGTCGGAAAGATCCGGATGAACGAAGCCGGAGTGTTTGATGATCTGGACGTGGCGGTGACGTGGCATCCGTTTGATCGGAACCGGGTCAGCTACGATATCTGGCAGGCGCAGGACATCAAGAACTATCGGTTCTACGGGACGGCGGCGCATGCGTCAAAGCATCCCGAGCTGGGGCGGAGCGCGCTGGATGCGGCGGAACTGATGAATGTGGGCGTGAATTATTTGCGGGAACATGTGGCGGACGATGTGCGGATGCATTATACTTATACGAATACAGACGGTCCGGCGAATATCGTGCCGGATCATGCGGCGACGAATTATTTTATCCGCTCTTCCAAATGGGAACGCACCGAAGATGCGTCGAGCCGTGTGGACGATTGTGCCCGCGGAGCGGCGATCATGACCGGAACCCGGGTGGAGATCGAGCGCGTGACGAAGAACAAGGAGATGAAAGTGAACCGGACGCTTGCCGAAACATTTTACCATGCAATGGAGGAAGTGCCTGTCCCGGAATATACCGGGGAAGAACTGGAATTTGCGGCAAAGATCAGCAAGGAAGCCGGGCTTGCCAACGACGGTGTTTATTTTACCGGGCTGGAACCGCTGGAGGCGGAACCGGTACGGCTCGCGATCGGTACGGATGTGTCGGATGTCAGCCATACAGTGCCGACCGTGATGCTGAGCGCGGCGGCAATGTGTAAGGGGACGCCGCTGCATCATTGGGCGGCAACGGCGCAGGCAGGAATGAGCATCGGTACAAAGGGAATGCTTTATGCGGCGGAATGTATGGCGCTGGGATGCGCAAAATTACTGGAAGATCCGAAATGTCTGGAAAAAGTATGGGAGGAACACAGGAAATGAAATTTTACGATATTACAAGAGAATTGTTCAGTACGCCGGTGTACCCGGGAGATCCGGTGCCGGAGCATGAATGGCTGAAACAGATCAAGAACGGAGATTCGTCTAATTTAACGTATTTGAAGTTATGCGCACATAATGCGACACATATGGATGCGCCGAGGCACTTTGTGGAGGGAGGACGCACGATCGATGAGCTGGAACTCTCTCAGGTGATGGGAATGTGCAGCGTTGTGGAGTATGATGGAATGCTGGATGCAAAAACTGCGCGGGCATTGATCTGCGGAAAAGAAAAAAAGATACTTCTCAAAGGAAATCGTTGTGTATTTCAGGAGGAAACGGCACAGGTATTTGCCGATGCGGGGATCGGACTTTTAGGAGTGGAACGGCAGACCGTAGGTCCGGACGGGGATACAAAAGGCGTGCATGAGATTTTGCTCGGGGCGGATATGGCGCTGATCGAGGGACTTTGTCTCGACGGAGTCGAACCGGGTGATTATTTCCTGTGCGCACAGCCGCTCAAACTGGCAGGCGTGGAGGGATCGCCGTGCCGTGCGGTTCTGATAAAAGAAGTAGAATGATGCAGTGACGGGAGAAATCTATGAAAAAAATTATTTTAGGATCGGCGTCCCCGAGACGGCGGGAACTGCTGGAACAGATCGGGATAGAATTTGAGGTAAAAGTCAGCAGCAGGGAAGAGATTTACACGGCGACAGAGCCGGAAGCGATCGTTAAAGAGCTGGCATTGGAGAAAGCAAGCCATGTGTCGGAAGATATCCGGGAAAGCAAAGAAGCGCGGAAAAAGATGCTCGTCATCGGCGCAGATACGGTCGTGGTGCTGGATGGGAAAATACTCGGGAAGCCGAAAGACGAGGCGGATGCATTTCAGATGCTCTCAGCGCTTCAGGGGCGTGCGCATCAGGTGTACACCGGAGTGGCGATGCTGGATTATGATGAAAACGGGAACAGCAGGAGTATTTGTGACGCAAAAAGGACGGACGTATATGTCCATGCGATGACGGAAGCGGAAATCCGCCGTTACATTGACACAGGGGAACCGATGGACAAGGCGGGAAGCTACGGGATCCAAGGGAAATTTGCTCCGTTTATCGACCGGATCGAGGGAGACTATTATAATGTGGTCGGTCTGCCGGTTGCCTATGTATATCAGACGTTCAAGGAACTGGGGATATTCGGGCAGGCAGACGAAAGTGAGAAGAGATGAAAAATCCGGAAAAGTCCGGAAAAATCGGAAAAGAGCACTTATTTTCGCAGCCAGAGCTGATGACCGTTTTCGCGGAGCCATTTTTGCGAAGAACGGTAGTCCGGAAGAACTTGTTCGACGATGGCATAAAAAGCGGCGGAGTGGTTCATCTCTTTGCGGTGAGCCAGTTCGTGTACGACGACATAATCGAGCACTGCAGGGGGTGCGAAGATCAGCCGCCAGTTAAAATTTAAGTTGCCGGCGCTGCTGCAGCTTCCCCAGCGTGTTTTCTGCTCGCGGATGGAGATACGACCGTAAGAGACGTTCATCCGGTCGGCATAGAAGCACACTTGTCTTGTGAAGATCTCGCGCGCCATGTGGATGTAACGGCGGCGTTCTGAATCGGAAAGCGGCGTAGATGCCGGATCGGAAGCGGAGGTGTCAGTCTGCGGCATGTTGCGCAGATGCTTCAATACCCAGGATTCTTTTTCCGTGAGAAAGGATTCGATTTCGGCGCGGGACATCTGCCGCGGGGCGCGTACACGCACCCGGCTGTCCGATGTGATCTGGATCGCCAGTGTTTTGCGGTTACTGTATATGATTTCGTAAGAAAATGGATGCTGATACATGAAATATTCTCCTGTCTGTGGGGTGGAATCTTTAGGGATGACGGATCGTATGGGAATCCGATATCCCAGTGAGGAGTGTAACAGGGAATATAAGGAAATGCAATGAGAAATCAAGTAGCAAAGTGTGAAAAAATAGTAAAAAAAGGAATAGACGGAAATGATAAAATTACTTGCAGTAGATATGGATGGAACCTGTCTGGATCCAAAGAGCCGGATGACGGATGCGACGCTCGGCGCGTTGTCTCTGGCGGCGAAAGCCGGAATCCGGGTTGTTCCGACAACCGGGCGTACATTGGGGTGTCTTCCCCACCGATTGGTCGGACGGAGTGATATATTCCGTTATGTGATCACGTCTAACGGTGCGAAAGTGACCGATCTTCAGACGAAACGGACGGTATTTCGGGCGGATATCAAAAAAGAGAGCGCGCTTTCTCTGTTGGAGGAAGTAAAAAATACGAAAGGGCTGCATGTTGGGATCACTTCCCATGTGCATCACGAGTATCTTTTACAGGGACAGATCCTCGTGCTTCTCGGGAGAGTGATTTACGGAAAAGATGCCCGTCAGGTGAGGCGGGTTACAGATATGATGAAAGAAATTGCCGGAACACGGCACGGTATTGAGGAGATCCAGTTTTATTTTCTCGGAAAAAATGCGCGGGAGATGACAAAGGGGATCTTGGCGCGTTATGCGGATCTGTCGGCGGCTTATACCGACCAATATGTGGAGATTTTTTCAAAACAGGCGTCCAAAGGAACGGCGCTGTGTGCATTGGCACAGGAGCTGGGCATAGAACGCTCGGAGATCGCATGTATCGGAGACGGAGAAAATGATCTGACGATGTTTCGGGCAGCAGGCATGAAGATGGCGATGGGAAACGCGGTTGAGGAATTAAAACGGGCGGCAGATATCGTGCTTCCGTCTAATGAAAAAGACGGCGCGGCGGAGGGGATTTTGCGATGTGTGAACGACAGATGATCCTTTTGGATGGAAGAAGATGCTTATTTGATGAAAATCGTTGCTTCTGAAACTATAAAATGTTAAAATACGATGAAATTCTTAATGGTGTATGTGATGAGTTGAATCTGTGGAAGAATCAAAGAGATGAGGGAGGACGTCCATATGGGGAAGCAGAAAAAAGGAACGAAACAAAATCGTTTCCGTACGATTTTAAAGGCGCTTAAAATGGAGCTTCGGGAGCACCGGAGTTCCTTTCTTGTGTATTTTGTACTGCGGATCCTGGTGATCGTGATGCTAGTTCTGCAAATTCTGAACCGGAATTATGAGAATGCTTTTTTGTGTATTTTGACGTTGATCCTTTTGATCATGCCAAGTCTTGTACAGGTGACATTTAAGATCGAATTGCCGTCGGCGCTGGAAATTACGATCCTGATCTTTATTTTTGCGGCGGAAATCTTAGGGGAGATCCAGGAGTTTTACCTCGCATTTCCGTTTTGGGATACGGTGCTGCATACGCTCAATGGATTTCTGGCTGCGGCGATCGGATTTTCGATGGTAGATCTGCTGAACCGGAGCGACCGGCTGAAATTTGAACTGTCGCCGCTCTTTATGGCGATCGTTGCGTTCTGTTTTTCGATGACGATCGGCGTGGTCTGGGAATTTTTTGAATTCGGGATGGATCAGATCCTCGGATTCGATATGCAGAAAGACACCGTGATCCAGACGATCCGTTCTGTCAGCCTGCATCCGGAGGGGCGAAACTCTGTCGTTGTTCTTGACGGGATCCGCAGTGTGACGGTGAATGGTCAGGAACTGGGATTGGGAGGTTATCTTGATATCGGGCTGATCGATACGATGAAAGATCTGATCGTTAATTTCATCGGTGCGGTCGTATTTTCTTGTATCGGATTCGTATATGTCAAGAACCGTGGAAAAGGAAGACTTGTTCGCGGATTTGTGCCGAGCAGGAAAAAAGCGGAACGGGATTTTCTGCGGATCGCGCAGGAGACGGAAGCGCAGACCAAAGTGCGGACACAAGCTCGGAAAGAGGAGTGGACGGAAGTTCGGACAGAGGAAAAAACAGCCGGAGAACGCGTGGAAAACAGGATGGAAAACAGAGAGGAAAACGGCGGAAAAACGGAATGAAAACGAAGGAAAGCCCGATTCTTTCTGGTTGCATTTTGAAAGGCTTTATACTACAATAAGTATGGTTAAGTGACTCAAAACAGATTTGTGTGGGAGAGGTTTTATGAGTGAAAAACAGAAGGTTCCGTCTTTGCTGGAGATCATGAATGATGTTCTCAGTACAGTCAGGGACTATTATGATTCAGAATATGTTTATTATATAGAGAGAGACGAGGACGAGATCCTGACGATCTATGAGTGGTGTGCGGAATTCATTCCGTGGCAGAGAGACCGCATCAAGATGATGGATCCGGAGCAGTGGCCAAAGTGGCTGAAGCAGGAACTTTTGAATACAACGGAGGAAAGTTACAGCGTGCACCGGCAGCTTGATGACGGTGTGACCGCTGTTCTTGCGGCTGTGAAAGTGCATCGCGGAGGCTGTGAATTATCGCTTCTTCATGCGGTCATCCCGTATGTGACGCAGGTGATCATCTCGCAGAAGATGCAGAAACAGCAGGAATATCTGTGCTACCATGACAGCCTGACAGGACTGATGAACCGCAACAGTTTTGTCGTGTATCTGTCAGAGGCGGAGGAGCGCGAACTGCAGTCGCTCGGCGCGCTTTCCGTGGACATTAACGGACTGAAGAATTTTAACAAAGAGTTCGGACGGGAATATGGCGACGAAGTGGTGAGTCGTGTCGGTGAAGTTCTGGAAGAATATTTCCGACCGGGATCGGTGTATCGGCTGACCGGCGACGAATATCTTGCGGTGGCGGAAGATATTTCTTATGAAAAGTTCATGAAGCTGGTTCATGGCGCGCATGATAAACTGGAGAATATCAGTCTTGGTCTCGCTACATTCGGGTATGCGTGGGAAAAAGTAGATATCGATGCAGGCAGTCTTGTTTCCGCTGCGGAAAATATGATGCGGGAGGAAAAGCAGAAGTATTACAAGAATCTGAAAAAAGGACATCATGAGCCGATCATCAAAGAAGATCTGCTCTCCGATATTGAGAACGAACGTTTTATCGTCTGCCTGCTTCCGATGCTGGATACGGCTACTGAGGAAGTCATCGGCGCGGAAGCGGTTGTGAGATACCATCATAAAGATCTCGGGATCATGAATCCGGGACGATATATCACACTTCTTGAAGAGACGAAGCTTTCTCATTATCTGGATTTATATGTATTTGAAGAAGTTTGCAGAACATTGGCCAGGTGGGAGGAAGAGGGGCTTCCAATGATCCCGGTTTCCGTGAATTTTGCGGGAGCGACTCTCCGTCAGGAAAGTATTGCGGAGAAGATGCTTGAGATCGTCAACAAATATCAGGTTCCTTGTGAATATCTGGAAGTGGAGGTTTCGGAATCCAGTCATGAGATGAATCAGGAGATGCTGGCAGAGACAAGCAACAAGATCCGCAAAGAAAATATCCGGGTTGTGCTGGATCATTTCGGTGCGAAAGATTCCAGTTTCGCAATCCTTGCATTGATGGAGTTTGACGGGCTCAAGATGGATTCCAGTCTGGTGACGAATATTGTAGGGAACAGCAGAAGCCAGATCGTAGCAAAAGCGGTGATCGATGTGTGCAGACGTCTCGGAGCGCGGGTATCGGCGGCAGGCGTTGAGACACAGGATCAGTTGAATGTGCTCAAAGAGCTTGGCTGCGAAAGTGTGCAGGGATCGCTGTTTAACAAGGCGATCACGATCGATACGTTTGAAGTGCGTTACATGAGGCGATAAGATGATACGGACATGGGTTGCGGATATCAGACCGCTGTTAGACGAGACGTGTTATCAGGAATATTATGAACATATGCCGAAGTTCCGTCAAAAAAAGGCGGATGCGCTGAAACTTGTACAGGGAAAAGCACAGAGTATCGGCGTATGGTATCTGTATGAACAGATGAAAAAAGAATATGGGATTCAAAAGGATGCAGCATATAATCTTTCACATTCGGGAGAATATGTGCTGTGTTCTGTTCATGAGGGAAAGGATCCGAAGATTCGTGTGGGATGCGATATTGAGGAGATCGGGATCTGCAACATGAAGATCGCGCGCCGATTTTTCTGCCGGTCGGAATATGAAAAGATCGATTCGGAGACGAATGAGGAGCGCAGGCGGGAGTTGTTCTTCCGGTATTGGGTATTGAAAGAGAGTTTTATCAAGGCGACCAGAGAGGGGATGGCGATGGGATTGGATACGTTTGAGATCGCATTGGGTGAGAACGGAAATCCGTCGGTGCTGTTGGAACGTCCGAGCCGCTACCGGGAGCCTTTTTATTATATGGAATCGGCAACAGAAGATCAAAAGTACCGGATCGCGGTCTGCTCGACGGACGAGGAGATCGATCCGAAGATAAGAGTGATGGAGTTTGTGTGATGGCATTGAATCATAAGATTGAATCGAGAATGAAAAAAATAATGGCAGCCGGGCTTGCAGGCGGGCTGATCGTCGGTGTGGCTGCTACCGGGATTTTTACAACGGTGACGGGAAATACGAAAGAAAAAGAGTATCAGGACAAGATCACATCGCTGGAAAAAGAGTTGAAAAATGCACAGAAAGAAGAGGAAGAAACCGGGACGGATCTGGAAGTGATGGCGCAGACTAGCGCACAGCAGCTTTCGGAGCAGGGGGATGCATGGCAGATGGTGCTTGTCAATGAATCCCATCCGCTGGATGCTTCCTACGTGCCGGAACTTGCGGAACTGGAACCGGATCGTCAGGTAGATGTGAGGATTTTAGAAGACGCGCAGCAGATGCTGGCGGACGCAAGGAATGCGGGATTGAACCCGTATGTTTGTTCGGCATACCGGAATTATGACTATCAGAGAAGCGTGTTCAACGATACGATGGTTGATTGGATCACGCAGGGATATACGCCGTTGGATGCTTATGATGAGACGAAGAAATCGGTGGCTGTTCCGGGAACAAGCGAACATGCAACCGGACTGGCGCTGGATATTACTTCCGCAGATTATGCACAGCTGGATGACGCGCAGGCAGACACCGCGGAGGCGAAATGGTTTGCCGAGAATTGCTGGAAGTATGGATTTATCCTCCGGTATCCCCCGGAGAAATCTGACGTGACCGGAATTATTTATGAGCCGTGGCATTACCGTTATGTCGGAAAAGAAGCGGCAAAAGAGATCACGGAAAGCGGGCTGACTCTGGAAGAATATCTGGAGCAGTCAGGTGTGAAGTGAGCGGGGATGAACCAGAAATCCGAGGAAACAGACCCGGGAGAAACAGGTTCGGGAGAATGGTTTCCGGCTTTACATTTAAAATGAGATTTGTTAAAATATAAAAGGAAAAACTTAAATTTATCAAGAAATAAAAAAATTTCTTTTATATTATGAACTTCAAGGAGGAAGACGATGGACGGGTTATCGTTTGGCGAACAGGTGAAGATCATTCTCAGCCGGAAAAATATGACGATCAAAGAATTGGCGGAATTGATCGAAGAAAAGACGGGAAAAGCAATGTCCAGACAGAATCTGACACAGCGGCTCGGACGGGATAATTTTCAGGAACAGGATATGCGTATGATCGCGACGATCTTAGGGTGTCCGTTCCGACTGAGTATTTTTCCGGAGGATGCCCAGGAAGATGCGCATATGATGCAGTATGCCAATCTGGTCGGCGGTCCGAAACGGAGCCGGAAACAGAAAGCGGAGAATGAGACGGAAGAGATGTACCAGCAGACATTGGTATTTGATGAAAAGCTGGAACCGGTGATCGAGCCGGAACCGGTCGGGATGCAGCCGAAAGCGGATCTGTCAGACAAGGATCTCATGACAAAAGAGGACGAGATGCCGGCAGAAGAGCCGGAAGAACTGCCGGAAGAAGATGAACGCGACATGACGATCGGGGAGCTTTATGATATCCACGAAGAACTTTCTGAATTGGAAGAGCAGAAACCAAAAGCGGAGACAGAGAAGCGCGGCACGGACCGTTTCCGTACCGGAGGTCTTTTCTTCCGCAGAAAAGGAAAACATGGGGAAGACCGTGAGCGGGAAGAAGCGGAACGCTTAGAGCGGATCGCGAAAGAGCAGGCGGAAAAGAAAGAAGAGGAAGAACGGCTGGCAAAGCAGCGCGCCGAGGAAGAACGCCGGGAAGAAGAGCGATTGGTAGAGGAAGCAAAGCGTGCGGAAGCATTGCGGCGCGCCGAAGAAGAGCGCCGTATGGCAGCCAATAAAAAGCATGCGAGAACGGCACAGTCTTCGGCAGCGGAAGATTTTGAGCCGGTGATCAAGCATGAAGATGCAGAGGAAGACTTAAGTGTCGGGGAAGTGAATCCATATACCGGAAGAGAGTACCAGACAAACAGTGTGAGAATGCATCCGTCCAGAATCGGGTATGTTCAGGTATACGACCGGAGTCATCATCAGTGGACAGATATGACGGAGTGGGCATTTTTGGGATATCAGGAGAGGAAAAAAGCACTGCTTGGAAAGGATTACGAACCGCCGATCTATCTGGACTGAGATGCGGATGATTTTTCCGGATCTGTGACAGAGCGTGAAATAGAAACAAGAAGAGAAAGCGGATTTCGGAGCGGGAAATCCGCTTTCCTTTCTTAAACAGAAGAGGTAAAGCTGATTGGAGGGATGAAAATGGAATGGAACAGATTGCTTTCCAAAAGGAGAATGCGTGGGAATTACGGAAACACGGTCCACAGAAGCGCAGACTTGAGAAGTGAGTTTGAGAAAGACTATCACCGGATCATCGGCAGTGCGTCGTTTCGCAGACTTCAGGATAAGACGCAGGTATTTCCGCTGGATAAAAGTGATTTTATCCGCACAAGGCTGACCCATTCATTGGAAGTCTCTTCTTTCGGGAAATCATTGGGACAGAATATTGGTGAAAATATTTTGAAATACCGTAAAGATTCCGGGTTCACGATGCAGATGAAAGAAGATATCTGTCATATTCTGGAATGTGCGGGCTTGATCCATGATATTGGAAATCCGCCGTTCGGACATTTTGGGGAGACTGCGATCCGGGAATGGTTTAAACGGAATCTCAGTCAGATCCGATTTGAGGGAAGAGCGGTATCCGAGATCCTTACCGAACAGATGCGGGAAGACCTGTATCATTTTGAGGGAAATGCACAGGCGCTCCGTCTCGTGACAAAGCTTCATTATCTGGTTGATGAAAACGGGATGAACCTGACGTATGCGCTTTTAAATACGATCATCAAATATCCGGTATCTTCTATGGAGATACGAGAGGAGTCCGGCGATATCAAAGAGAAAAAGATGGGGTATTATCTGGCGGAGCAGAAGATTTTTGAAGACGTGTCAAAAGAGACCGGGGCGAATGGAAAGCGGCATCCGTTGACGTATATCCTGGAGGCGGCAGATGATCTGGCATATAAGACGGCGGATATTGAAGACGCGTTTGTGAAAGGATATATTTCTTATCCGATGTTGGAATCCGAGTTAAAGAAACTAAAAAAACAGTGTCCGGACGCGGCGTTTGACGGACTAGAAAAATTGCAGAGTCTGTATACGCGCGGGAAAGAAAAGGGTGTGCGGAATCCGGAGAGTTATGCGCTCAAAAACTGGATCGTCCGGGTTCAGGGATTTTTGATCAACTGCGCCACGTTTGGATTTACGTCAAATTATGAGGCGATCATGAGCGGAACATATAAAAAGGACTTGTTTTATGGAACATTTGGCGAGCAGCTGATGGATCTGCTCGGAAGAATGGCATATGAAAATGTATTCTGTTCCCGGGACATTTACCGGATGGAAATCTCGGAATCGGTGATGCTGGATTTTCTGATGGATCAGTTTGTCGGAGCGGTTCTCTATTATGATACGAATCATCCGCTCGGAACAATTGACGAGAGACTTGTCTCGTTTATTTCCGATAATTACCGCAATGCCTACCGGCTTCAGACAGAGGGGAAGAATGAAGCGGAGAAGCTGTATCTCCGCCTGCTTCTTGTGACAGATTTTGTCTGCGGCATGACAGACGGCTATGCAAAACGGCTGTATCAGGAAATGAAAGCGATGCTGTAAATGTGAATCTTTTGGAGACGGATCGTTTGAAAGCGGATTGTTTGAAAGCGGATCGTTTGAAAGCAGATCGTTTCAGAAACAGAGCGGGGACGCGGCGTCGGGAAAGACAGCGCGGCACCAGTAGCCGAATGTTCCGTAGGAATTTTCTTCATCTTCGGTCCGGGGAATCTGGTCGTTGTATGAATCTGTGAATTTTGGGAAACCGAACATTTCCGCGGCGCGTGCTTCTTTCGGATCGTAGATGCCGGGAACGCCGAGCCAGTAGCGATCCTCTTCTTTGAACAGGATCAGGTGTCCGTAATTGTGGCAGCCGTGGAGCAGGAAACTATTGTTGGCGAGATACCATTGTTTCCGGGGAAGACCCGAGAGGTCGCAGCGGTGGAGTTTCCGCACATTGGAAGCGCTGTTCGGGGATGGTTTTGGATCGGGAGTTATCTCTTCCGCGGAAATTTCAGACGTGTGCGTGTCGATATCGCTCAGGATATTTCGTTCGTTCCGGTCATTCTGTTTGTCTTGTTCATGCGGCTCATTAGGGAGATCGTTGTCGTCGGCAATGTCTTCTGTGTCGGCAGCATCTGTACTTGTGACATCTGTGTCGGTGTTTTCCGGGCTCGTGTCACCGGTGTCGATGCTATTCGCATCAATACCGTCCATGCTCGTGTCCGCTTGTCCGGACTTTTGGATATTGCGGGTGTCGAAAGCGATGTCAGGAGCGACAGCAGCAAGTAGAGTCTGATCCGGGAGAACGAGGAAAAATCCGTCAATCTGCGAGAGTGAGGACGCGGTGAGAAACGGATATTCTGCCGAGGAAAGCCTGACGCAGAGATTTCCGGAAAGGGCGTTCATTTCTGTCAAAAATTCTGGTAAAATAACGGTGTCGTTTGTATGGAAAGAACATAATTTCAGAGATTCATTTCGTGTGGGGGGAAGCCCCCGTGCGTGAAGCTGAAGCTGTGAGCCGGCAGCGGCGCAGGTCAGTTTCAGAAATCCGGCGGTGCGAATCCGCCGGTCGTGTTTATATTCGTATAGATAGTAAGTTCCGCTGTTCATGATACCCTCCTTTTGTCTGTTCTGGTATTATTGTATTCGGACAGGTAGGGAAAAAGAACGGGAAAGCAGAAAGTGAAAAGAATAGAAGAAAATGCCGTGGAAGGAGAAAGCAATGGATCAAAAAACAGAAGATTTGAAGTGTGCCGATCAGGAAGCGATCGATCAGAAATATATGCGGGAAGCGATCAAACAGGCGAAAAAGGCGTATACGCTGGAAGAGGTTCCGATCGGCTGTGTCATTGTATATGACGGGAAGATCATCGGACGGGGATATAATCGTCGGACGATCGACAAAAATCCTCTGGCACATGCGGAGATCCAGGCAATCCGGAAAGCGAGCCGAAAGATGGGCGACTGGCGGCTGGAAGACTGCACATTGTATGTAACATTGGAACCGTGTCAAATGTGTTCCGGCGCGATTGTGCAGGCGCGGATCAAGCGGGTGGTCGTCGGCTGTATGAATCCGAAAGCGGGATGCGCCGGTTCGATTTTAAATTTGCTGGATGTGAAAGAATTTAATCATCAGGTGGAACTTACGACCGGAGTGCGGGAGGAGGAATGCAGCCGGATGATGAAAGAGTTTTTCAGGGAGCTGAGAGAGAAGAGGAAGAATGGGGAGTTTTGAGAATGCAGTTAATCAGTTTGTTCAGCGGATGCGGAGGGCTCGATCTCGGTTTTGAGAGAGCCGGATTCGAGATTCCGGTTGCAAATGAGATCGATAAGAAAATATGGGCAACCTTTCGAGCGAATCATCCGAAGACACATTTGATCGAAGGGGACATTCGAAAAGTGAATAAAGAAGACCTCCAGGAATTTCTGAGCGGAGAAGTGGACGGGATCATCGGGGGACCGCCGTGTCAGTCATGGTCGGAGGCCGGCTCTCTCAAAGGAATCGAGGATGCAAGAGGACAGCTGTTTTTCGACTATATCCGGATCCTGAAAGAATTTCAGCCGAAATTTTTTCTCGCGGAAAATGTAAGCGGGATGTTGGCAAACCGCCATTCGGAAGCCGTCCAGAATATCTTCCGGCTGTTTGAGAGCGCGGGATATGACGTGACATTTACGATGGTAAATGCGAAAGACTACGGTGTGGCGGAAGAGCGGAAGCGTGTGTTCTATATTGGATTTCGACATGATCTCAATATCCGGTTTGGATTTCCGAAAGGATCAACGAAAGAGGATGAGAAAAAGCTGACGCTTCGGGATGTGATCTGGGATCTGCAGGAGAGTGCGGTTCCGGCGGGACCGAAGAACCACCACAATCCGGATGCGGTCAATAACAATGAATATTTTACCGGGGCGTATTCCCCGATCTTTATGAGTAGAAACCGGGTGAAATCATGGGATGAGCAGGCGTTTACCGTGCAGGCGTCCGGCAGACAGTGTCAGCTCCATCCGCAGGCGCCGAAAATGGAGAAACTCGGGAATAATGCGTGTCGGTTCGTCGAGGGAAAAGAACACCTTTACCGTCGCATGACGATCCGGGAAGTGGCGCGGGTGCAGGGATTTCCGGATGAATTCCAGTTCCTATATGAAGATACGAATACCGCGTATAAGATGATCGGCAACGCAGTTCCGGTGAATCTTGCATATGAAATTGCGGTGGCGATCCGGAAATATCTGGAGGGAAACGGAGAACATGTGGAGATCGACGCGGAGGCGATCGATGCAAAGGAAGTGACGAGCAAGAAGCTGAGTACACAAAAAAGGAGCGGAAAGAAAGCGACGAAAACCGCAATATTACAGAAAGTGTCGGCAAAGGATACGACGGTAAAGGACGCGGCAGATCGGGAAGCCGCGCCGGCAGTCCCCAGGGAGAAAACGCAAGTTCAGACGATAAAAGGAAAAACAACGAGCAACGGACAGGGACGCGCCTACGAATATGCATGGATGCAGGCATTATACGGCAAACTGCGGAAAGTCAGAAAGACCCGGATGACCGGCAATTCCAGTCTTGCGGTGAACAAAAAAGCGTGGTCGGAGATGGATGAAGCGATGCGGAAAAGTTTTCGGACTTCTGCGAATGCCGCGGTGGAAGCTGTTCTTGCGATGGAACCGAAACTTTCGGAAAACAGCGGAGACGAGCTGATCCTGGAGTTCCAGAAAGACGAGGCGGGCATGAAAGGCGATGTCCGGGATATTGTCGCGAAGCGCCCGAAGATCGGCTGGGAAGTCGGATTCAGCATCAAACATAATCACGATGCGGTGAAGCACAGCCGCCTCAGTTACAAGCTGGATTTCGGGGAAGAATGGTTTCAGATTCCTTGCAGCAGTCAATATTGGAATGTGGTGGATCCCATTTTCACGATGTTGAAAGAGGAAAAGAAAAATCAGGCAAAATGGTCTGAAATCGGAGACAAAGGTCTGAAAGTCTATCAGCCGCTTCTGCGTGCATTTATGGATGAAGTGGAACGGGCGTATGCGAAAGATGCGGACGTTCCGCGGAAGATGGTGGAGTATCTTGTGGGCGTAAAGGATTATTATAAGATCGTCAGTAAAGACAAGCAAAGGCTCACAGTTATCCATACGTTCAATATGCACAAAACATTGAATCAGGAGACTCCGGACTGTGCCAAGGTTCAGGTGGTTCCGGAGGTGGAATGGCCGACAAAGATGCTCGGTCTTCAATTCCGGAATGGCAGCAAGAACACGCTGGAAATGCATTTGGATAAAGGGTGGAAGCTGAGTTTCCGGATCCACAATGCCAGATCCGCGGTGGAACCGAGTCTGAAATTTGACGTACAGTTTCTCCAGATGCCGGAGTCGGTGCTGAATCTGGAATGTCGTTGGAAATGAAACCGTGTTAAAAAAAGCAGAAGACATATCATTTTATGGTTGTCATCTGCTTTTTCTTATGTTATCATAAACAAAAGTTAGTCAAGACTAACTTAGAAGCGATAAAGTAGGAGGAGAGAAATGGAAGAAATCTATATTATTTACTGGTCTCAGACAGGGAATACGCAGACGATGGCGGAGGCAATCGGAAAAGGTGTGGAAAAGGCAGGAAAGACGGCGCAAGTACTTTCGGTAGAGGATGCAGCGTTAGATGTTTTAAAACAGGCACCTTGCTTTGCGCTTGGATGCCCGGCGATGGGGGCAGAGGTTTTGGAAGAAGAGGAGATGGAACCATTTGTTTCGGAAGTAGAGAAGTTTGCCGAGGGTAAGACGATCGCACTTTTTGGTTCTTATGGATGGGGAGATGGAGAGTGGATGCGTGATTGGGAAGAAAGAATGGCAAATGTCGGAGCGGTTATCTGGCATGGAGAAGGGCTGATCTGTTGTGAAGAGCCGGATGAAGATATGTTGATGGAATGCGAAAAGCTTGGGGAAGAACTTGGCGGACTGTAACTATGAGAATCAAGAGTATGGAAGAAAAATTAATCGCACATTGTGCGCCTACATTAGCCGGAATGAAGAGCGCCGGGCTGTTCAGTTATTTCTATAAAGAGGAAGAAAAGGTAAGAGAAGAACTCGATCAGATCAATGAGCTTTTGAATCCGCGCGGTTTGTACGTGGACGCATTGGTATGGCGTGAAAAATCCGTGTTGATTTATGCGTATCGCCCTCTCATGCTGCGATATGACTGGGAAGATACGACAGCGAGGAAAATTTTAAAAGATTATGGATACCCATGTGGAGAAGCAACGGAGATTACAGACTGTATTCGATTTTTACGAAAACGTGTATGTGAATGCGCCTGCTTTCCGCATGAGATCGGAATTTTTCTCGGTTATCCGCCGGAAGATGTAAAAGGTTTTATAGAGAACGGCGGACAGAACTGCAAAAGCTGCGGTTTATGGAAAGTATATTGTGAGGAAGAAAAAAAGTCTGTAATGTTTCAGCGATTCCGAAAATGTACAGAAGTGTATCAAAAAGTGTTTCAGAACGGCAGAACCATTGCACAGATGACTGTTATGGGCGGCTCAGGCGGAAATTTCCGCCCGGCTTCCGCCACTTTTTTCTTTTGTGACTAAGATCTGTTTTTCGATGCGTGTTTTGAGTTCTCCCACATGGGAAATGATGCCGACAAGGCGGTTTCCGTCCGTGAGATTGGAGAGCGCTTTCATCGCCTGCTCCAAGGATTCTTCGTCGAGGGAGCCGAAGCCCTCGTCTACGAACATCGTATCCAAGCGGATACCGCCGGCGGAGGACTGGATCTCATCGGACAGTCCAAGCGCCAGAGAAAGTGAGGCTTTGAACGATTCTCCGCCGGAAAGTGTGCGTACGCTCCGTTCCGTGCCGTTGTAGTGGTCGATGACGTTGAGATCCAGACCGCTCTGGGTTTTATTGTTGCCCGCTTCCCGGCGGCGTTTCAATTCGTATTGCCCGTCGGACATGACCATGAGCCGCGTGTTGGCACGGGCGATGATCTTGTCGAAAAATGTCATCTGAATGTAAGTTTCCAGCATGATCTTTTCTTTTCCGGCAAGGGAACCGTTGGCGGTGTTGGAAAGCGCCTTGACCCATGTGTAATTTTCTTCCAGCTCGATCAGCTGCTTCGATTTCCGGGAAATGTTCTCCAGAATGGTACCGTTCGTGGAAATACGCACATTTGCCTGATCGCGCTGTGTCTCGGTTTCTTCCTTTTGAGAATGGAGCGCACGAAGTGTTTCGTTTTCTGATTCGGGATCGATCTCGGGCAGTTGTTCGTACTGTGCTTTTTGTTGATCCAGAATGGAATGGAGACGGACGATCGTTTTCGCCTGTTCATTCTCTTCGTTTTGTGCTTGTTCTAATCTCTTTTTCATAATGCTGCACTGTTCTTCGAGTTGCGACAGATGGAGAAGCGCGTCCTTTTTATTTTCAAAAGACAGTGTCTGAGACAGGTTTTGCGTCTGTTCTTCCAAGGCAGCATTTGCCGCTTTGGAGGCTGCGATCCGATTGTCCAGTTCGGTAAGTATATTCTGTACGGTCTGCACGGTTTCTTCCGCGTTGGGCAACAAACGATCGACTTCCTGTCTGCGGCGCTGTTTTTCTTTCAACTGATCCAGCTTGGACTGCAGTGCGGGGAGTTTTTCGTTCCAATCATTGTAGAACCTGTATGTTTTGGAATTGAAAGACGGATCGTCGGATGCAAGATTTAAAAGGGTCTGTACTTGTTCTTTTGTCCGTTCCCATGCTGCCCGCTTCTCGGTAAAAGTCTGTTCCAGCTCCCGGTAAGTACGTTCTGCCTGTTGGAGTCCGGTTTGTTTTTGCTGTAATGTTTGTTGTTTTTGGCGCAGCTCTTTGGCGGCAATGGATTCCGATGCAAAGGAAAGTGCATTCTGCTGTTTTTGGATTTGCCCGGAAAGCGACGAAAGTCCGGTCTCGGCGGAAGCTGTTCTTTGCTCCAGTTCGGTAAGTTCTGTACGGAGCCGGTCGAACTGTTCTTCTCTCTCCGGGAGGTTTTGCTCTAACTGCCGGAAGCGTTTAAACCGCTGTTCTTCGTCCGCAAGCCGGGCTTCCAGTTCAGATAAACGCTCGGTTTCTTCGGAAATCCATATGGACAGATGCGTTCTTGCGGATTCGATCGTTTCTTCGGGCAGAAGTTCCGAAAGAGAACGCTGGATCGCTGTTTCGGCGGAATCCACCTGTGCTTTGTGAGATGCGCATTGTTCGCTGAGCGACTGCATTGCGGTATTCGTTTCAGCTGCATAGGCGCGGGATTCTTCGACGTCCTCTTTTGTCGGAGCCTGTGCGGATTTGCATGCAGGATGCGGATGTGTCAGCGAACCGCATACAGGGCAGGGGGTGTCTTCTTTTAATGTCTCTGCTAAGATACCGGCTTGTTCGTTGAGAAATGCCCGATGTTTCTGCTGATAGATTTCATCCGCGCAGGCGGCGGTTTCCGAAGCGCTGAGGTAGGAAGTCTGAAGTTTCTTCAAGGCGGCGGCAAGCGTATCATAATGTGATAATTCTTTCGATAATGCCTGCATGGAATGAATTCTTGTATTTTGCACCGCTTTTTGTGCCGCCAGCTTTTCTCTTTCGGCAGCGGCGGTAAGCAAACGTTCTTTTTCCTGTTTTTCATTTCTGATTTGTGTTTCCAGCCGCCGGAACAGCGCTTTTTTTTCTGCTCCTACATTTTGGAATCGGGTAAGTTCCTGCTCTTTTTCCGCGAATTGTTTTTGAAGTTCGGACAATTCTTTGTAATGTGGCAACTCGGCTTCCAGCAATGTGATCTCCTGTGTGAGACGATCCCGTTCCGATTTTTGAGCATCCAATGTTTCCCACGTTTGTTTGGCTTTCTCTTTGTCCGGATACAATGTTTTTAAATGGTTGTATTGGCGGAGGAAAGCGTATAAAAGGTCGCAGTTTGAACGGAGTTCTTTTTGTTCGTTGCTTTTCCGCTCCAGAAGTTCTCCGACCGGAGACAATTCGGTCTGTTCCGCTTTCAGGCAGTCCAGAGTTTGCTTTGCCTGTTCAAATTGTCTGCAATGCTGTTTCTGTTCTGTGTTTAATTGTTCCAACTGGCGGATTTGTTCTCGAAGTAAATTCCGTTTTTGTTCCAGCTCGTCATATCTCGGCAGATCCGCGCGCAGCAGCGTTACCTTTTCTTCCAGTTGAAGCCGTTCGGGTTCTTGATCCTGTGCTTCTTTTAAACGATCGGCAGCTTCTTTTTGAAGAAGCTGATGCCGTTGTAATAACTGTTCGTTTTGTTCCAGTTGTTTGAAAATTTTCTGACGTTCTTCCCATTGTTCCAGCCGACGGTGAACGTCATTTTGTTTTTCATTTAATGCGGTCAATGTCCGGTTCAGAGTTTCTAATTGAAATCGGTCCTGCCCCAGAAGCTGTTCCAGCAGATCCATGACGTCGATCATAGGAAGTTCCCCCGACTTGGCAGCGTTGACTTTCTGTGTAAATGGGGAAGCAGCGTCGCAGAGGATCCCGCCGACATATTGTTCAAGACTGTTACGGGCGGCGGTACATTTGTCATGGAGTGTGCCGGAATGTTGCTTTAATTTTTCCTGCAGTTCATAAAAATGCTTCGTCTGAAACAATTGCCGGAAGATTTTTTTCCGTTCTTCGGTGGAGGCAAGCAAAAGTTTCAGAAAATCTCCCTGTGCGATCATCGCGATCTGGAGAAACTGGCTGCGGTCGATCCCGAGGATCTCTTTGATCTTAGCATCCACTTCTTTTGGCTTGGTGAGGATCGTCCCGTCCGGAAGTGTAAGTTCTGCATCGGCTTTCTGCGTAGTCATCCCCTCCCCGCGTGTTTTCGGGCGGAGATATTCGGGATTGCGCCGCACGGTGTATTGCCGGTCAAAGCAGGTGAAAGTAAGGATCACTTCGGTGGGGGTGTTTTCCGCGGCATATTTGGAGCGGAACATGGACGGCTGCCTCTGGCTTCCGCTTGCTTCCCCGTAAAGCGCATAGGTGATGGCGTCAAAAATTGTTGTCTTTCCGGCGCCGGTATCGCCGGTGATCAGATAAAGTCCGCTTGTTCCGAGCTGATCCAGATCCAGTATGATCCGGTCAGCGTAAGGTCCGAAAGCGGAGATAGTCAGTTGATTTGGTCTCATACGTCCTCCTCCCAGATTGTTTCGATCAGTCCATTCAAAAATGTAGCCTGTTCTTCGTTCAATGGCTGATTGTTTTGTAATTCGTAGAAATCGGAAAAGAGCTGGATTGGCGTCTTTTCTTCCACGGCAAGATCGGCTGTGATCTCAGACGAAGAGCGGGTCCGTTTGTTGTCGTAGTCGAGTTTCATCAGATGATGGTAGATCGCACGGAGTTTTCCGATCGCGTCGGGAATATCTTCCTCATCGGTCAGCGTAATATGGGTATAGTCCTCCTGCCAGGAAGTTCCCTCATAAAAAGAGCGGGCGGTGACAGTGTCATAAGTTCCTTTTAATTCTACAAGATCGTGCAGTGGTTTTAAAGGAACCGTGTGAATATGAAGATTTCCCTTTTCGTATAGTTCGATGACGGTCACCGATTTCTGGTCTTTTGCTTCGGAAAAGGAATATTTCAGCGGCGTGCCGCAGTAGCGGATGCGCGGCGCATCCGCCTGTTCGTTCGCGGAAGATTCCGTGTCGTGCGGCGCGCCGATTTGGTCGACTGCGGAAAGTTCCGTGTCGTGTGTCGCGTCCGCCTGTTCGTTCGCGGAAGATTCCGCAGCGGTTGTCGGTGCAGTCTGCCCGCAGTTCTGCGGCGTGTGGAGATGTCCGAGAGCAACATAATCAAACGGTGCGAATACGGAAGCGTCGATGTTGTCGGAACCACCGACGGAGATCTCTTCGGATTCGGCGCGGACGGATCCGGTCACAAATTGATGGGTGATCAGAACGTTCCGGTGTGTGTGATCCAGCGGCAGGTGAGAGAGCGCGGTCTGCATGGCATCGGTGTAGGACTGGATCTGTTCCGTTTCCGTTTCATAAAAACGGCGGACATGCGCGGGTTTGATGAACGGCAGCATATAAACGTCGACAACCCCGTATGTATCGTGCAGAGAAACCGGCGTCACCGTACCGTCGTAAACCGGAGACAGATAGATTCCGCTTGCATCCATCAGACGGGAGCCGAAAGCGATCCGTTCCGGGGAGTCATGATTTCCACTGATCACAAATACTTTGAGTCCCAATCGGGAGAGCTGTACAAGAAAATCGTCAAACAGGCGGACGGCTTCCGCGGGCGGAACCGGTTTGTCGTAGACGTCTCCGGCGATCAGAACGGCGTCCGGCGCTTCCGCTGTGATGACCGCTTTGATCTCATTTAAAATATATTCCTGATCTTCCAGCATGGAATAGCCGTTGACACGTTTTCCGAGGTGAAGATCGGAGAGATGGATGAATTTCATATTCAGAAGTTTCCTTTCCGTTCTGCCGGTACAGCAGAGTATTTGCGTCGGTGTACAAGGGGAACGGTCGATGAAGAGGATTAGATTTGCTCTTCATCGACCGTTTTCCCCCTTGTACACCGACGCTACCAAAAGCATACAGCCAAATAATTCTTCACACAATACTTTTTGCGAAAATGTTTTTGTGAAAATCTCGTAAAAACTCTGGAACAAATAAAACAAATTCGGTAAAATAAAAAGATATGGAGGTTAAGAAGATGAATAAGAAGCAGAAAAAAATGCTTACGCGGATTCTGATCGCGGCAGTGATGATGGTGGTGCTGGAATTGCTTCCGACAACGGGAATCCTGCGTTTTGTATTGTATATGATCCCTTATCTGGTGATCGGATATGACATTTTGAGAAAGGCATTCCGCGGGATTTTGAACCGACGGATTTTCGATGAGAATTTCCTGATGGTCGTCGCAACGCTTGGTGCGATCGCCGTCGGGCTTGCGGGAACCGGAGATTATACCGAAGCGATCGCGGTCATGCTGTTCTATCAGATCGGAGAACTGTTCCAGAGCTATGCGGTCGGAAAGAGCCGTAAAAATATCAGCGAACTGATGGACATCCGTCCGGATTATGCAAATGTGGAACAAGAGGGCGAACTGGTGAGAGTCGATCCCGACGAGGTGGCGGTCGGAACGGAGATCATCGTACAGCCGGGAGAGAAAGTGCCGATCGACGGCATCGTTGTGGACGGATATTCCACACTGAACACAAGCGCGCTGACCGGGGAGAGCCTGCCGCGGGAGATCGTGGAGGGCGAGGAGATCATCAGCGGATGTATCAATATGACCCGTGTTTTGCGTGTGAAGACGACAAAGGAGTTTGGCGAATCTACGGTATCGAAGATTCTGGAACTGGTGGAGAATTCCACATCGCACAAATCCAGATCGGAAGCGTTTATCACGAAATTTGCCAAATATTATACGCCGGTCGTCTGTTACGGTGCATTGGCTTTGGCGCTTCTGCCGCCGCTTGCCAGAATGTTGTTTTTCGGGCTTCCGGCGGACTGGGGAACCTGGGTATACCGTGCCCTGACATTTCTTGTGATCAGCTGTCCGTGCGCGCTGGTCATCAGTATTCCGCTTAGTTTCTTTGCGGGGATCGGCGGCGCGAGCAATGCGGGAATTTTGATCAAAGGATCGAATTATCTGGAAACATTGGCGAAGACAAAGCTGGTTGTATTTGACAAGACAGGGACGCTCACCAAAGGTGTATTTGAAGTCAACGGGATCCACCACAGTGAGTTGGAGAATCAGAAGCTTCTGGAATATGCGGCGCTGGCGGAGAGCGCGTCCTCGCACCCGATCAGCAAGAGCATCCGCCGGGCTTACGGACAGGAACTGGATCATTCCCGGGTGCGGGATATTGAGGAAATCAGCGGCAGCGGCGTGACCGCGGTCGTGGATGGGATGTTTGTAGCGGCGGGAAACGACAAGCTGATGAAAAAGCTGAATGTTCCTTATATCGAATGCCGTTCCATCGGAACGATCGTGCATATGGCGATCGACGGAAAATATGCGGGGCATATCGTGATCTCGGATATTGAAAAACCGCATGCGGTGGAAGCGGTTGCGGAATTGCGAAAGACAGGGATCGAGCGGACGGTGATGCTGACCGGAGACAAACAGCGCGTTGCCGAGCAGGTGGCGGAACATCTCGGGATCGATCAGGTATTCAGTGAGATGCTTCCGGTGGACAAAGTGAATAAAGTCGAAGAAATGCTGGCGAAGAAGCCGGAGAATCAAAAACTTGCGTTTGTCGGCGACGGGATCAACGACGCGCCGGTGCTCCGCCGGGCCGATATCGGTATCGCAATGGGGGCGATGGGATCGGACGCGGCGATCGAGGCGGCGGATATCGTATTGATGGACGACGAGCCTTTGAAGATCGCGAAAGCGATCCGTATTTCCAGAAAATGTCTTCGCATCGTACACGAAAATATCGTGTTCGCACTTGGGGTAAAGATCCTTTGTCTGATCCTCGGTGCATTCGGCATCGCAAATATGTGGCTTGCGATCTTTGCCGACGTGGGCGTGATGATCCTGGCAGTCTTGAATGCGATCCGCGCATTATTTGTGAAAAAATTATAAATCTCGCATTACCCAAAGCGAACACTTGTGTATTGAAAGTGTTCACTTTAGGTATTTAAAAAAACAAAATTTTATTTCAGAGGGAATCAGGTTTCGGGACGGAGTCTGAAAAAGGAGGAAACATATGTTACAGATTCAGCATATATGCAAAGAATACAGAACCGGAGATCTGGTGCAGAAAGCGCTGGATGACGTCAGTCTGAATCTGCGCGACAACGAGTTTGTGGCGATTCTGGGACCAAGCGGTTCGGGAAAGACGACGCTTTTGAATATCATCGGAGGATTGGATCGCTATGACAGCGGAGACCTGATCATCAACGGCATTTCGACAAAAAAATACAAAGACAGAGACTGGGATTCCTACCGGAACCATACGATCGGATTTGTCTTTCAAAGTTACAACCTGATCCCACACCAGACCGTTCTGGCAAATGTGGAACTGGCGCTGACGATCTCGGGAATCGGGAAAAGTGAGCGGCGGGAGCGCGCGGTCAAGGCGTTGGAAAAGGTAGGGCTCGGAAGCCAGCTCCACAAAAAACCGAATCAGATGTCCGGCGGACAGATGCAGAGGGTGGCGATCGCCCGCGCCCTTGTCAACGATCCGGATATCCTGCTTGCCGATGAGCCGACCGGGGCGTTGGACAGCGAGACGAGTATTCAGGTCATGGAACTTCTGCAGGAAGTGGCGAGAGACCGGCTCGTCGTGATGGTCACCCACAATCCGGAACTGGCGGAGGAATATGCCACCCGGATCGTCAACTTGAAAGACGGAAAGATCCGCTCGGATACGGATGAATTTATCGTGGATGAAACAACGCTTGCCGAGCCGGAACATCAGAACATGGGAAAATCGTCGATGTCGTTTCTGACGGCGTTGTCCTTGAGCTTTAACAATCTGCGGACGAAGAAAGCACGGACGCTTCTGACTTCATTTGCGGGATCGATCGGAATCATCGGGATCGCGGCGATCCTGTCGCTGTCCGCGGGAGTAGACGGATACATTCAGTCGGTGGAGGAAGAGACGCTGTCGGAATATCCGCTCCAGATCCAGAGTACCGGAGTGGACATGACGGCGATGCTGGCGGTCGATCCGACGAACACGAAAGAAGAGGTGGGAGAACAAGACGTCCGTGTGATCGAGATGGTGACGGATATGTTTTCCACGATGGATTCCAATGATCTCGGTTCTCTGAAATCTTATCTGGAAAGCGGAAAAAGCGGGATCGAGTCATACACGAATGCGGTGGAATATTCTTACGGCGTGACGCCGCAGATCTTCCGTCAGGACGGAGACGGCATCCGGCAGGTACATCCGGACAAATCTTTTTCCGCAATGGGACTTGGCTCGTCTGCAAGTACCAACAGTATGATGTCGTCGATGATGAGCACCAATACCTTTTATGAAATGCCGGAAAACGAGAACCTGTATAAAGAACAATACGACGTGCGTGCGGGACGCTGGCCGGAAGCCTACAACGAATGTGTCGTCGTACTGACATCCGGCGGTAGTGTCAGCGATATGCTGCTTTATACGATGGGACTGCGGGATTCCAAAGAACTGGATACGATGGTACAGCAGTTCTTAAAGGAGGAGGACGTCGAGACGCCGGAGGAATTGGGCACTTATACATACGATGATTTCCTCGGAAAAGAATTTAAACTGGTCAACAGCTCCGATTATTATGAGTATGATCCGGAATATCAGGTATGGAAAGATAAATCGGATAATCAGACGTATATGAAACAGCTTGTTGCAGACGGCGAGGATATCCGGATCGTCGGCGTGGTACAGCCGGCGGAGGATGCCAACGCGTCCGCTCTGACACCGGGAATCGCATATCCGGCGTCGCTTACAAAGCATGTGGCGGAAAATGCGGAGAAGAGCGAGATCGTAAAACAACAGCTTGCCAATAAAAATACCGACGTCTTCACGAATGAAGAATTTGGAGCAGAGAACGGTAATAAAGCGCTGGATATGAATTCTTTATTTACCGTGAATGAAGATGCTTTGAAAAATGCATTTACATTTGATGAGAGCGCATTGGCAGGAGGGCTTGGAAATCCGGACTTCTCCGATGCATTTCAGACAGGGGCGGCGTCTCTGGATCTGTCCGGCGCGATCGATTTAAGCGCGGTGGAGATCGATCTTTCCAGCCTCCCGCCGTTTGATCTCGGAGAATTGATGTCGGGGATCCAGTTAAATGTATCTGCTGAGGGTATGGCGCAGACGGCGCAGAAGCTGATGGAGGGCTATCAGGTGTATGCGGCAGAGAATCCGCAGGCGGATTATTCGGGACTTGGCGAAGCGTTCCTGAATTATCTGACGACCGACGATGCGAAAGCGATCCTCTCCAAACATATCGGAGAGATCATCAAAAACAGCGGATCCGTCCATGTTTCGGTCGAAAATATGCAGGCGATGCAGCAGGAACTGATGAGCGGCTATCTGGAATATGTCGCCGGAAAAGAAGACGTGGAAAATCAGGCGGACAAATATATGATGGAATATCTGCAGACCGAGGGCGCTTTGCAGATCATGGCAAAATGGTCGGATCAGATTTTTGAGATCGAGGAAGATATTTCAATCCCGTTCGAGCAGTTGGAGACGCTTGCGGCAGATCTGGCAGCAGGCTATCAGGGATATGCGGAAGCGAACGGACTTCCGGATCCATCGAAGATGGACGATCATTTTACCGAATATCTGAACACGGAATCTGGCAAACAGATTTTGACGGAGGGGATCGCAGGGATCGTCGATATGCAGAGTGTGGAAGAACAAGTGACCGCCTCCCTGCAGAATTACATGGGAGAAGTGATGGGAACATTTTCGACGGAAGTCGGTCAGGCATTGCAGACACAGATCACCTCCGCGATGCAGCAGATCGCCGCGCAGATCACCGGAAATCTGGAAAATGTGATGCGTCAGGCGATGACACAGGTCGGAAGCCAGCTGCAGAGCGCGATGGGAAATGCATTGTCGATCGATGCGGACGCATTTGCAGGCGCGTTTGAGATGGGCATGGATGAGGAAGAGTTAAAAGAACTTCTGATGTCCATGGGCACTGCGGAGGAAGCTTCTTATGACGGCAACCTGAAAAAACTGGGATATATCGATTTTGCGGTTCCGAGCGGCATCAACATTTACCCGAAAGATTTTGAGAGCAAAGAACAGGTCGTACAGATCCTTGACGATTACAATCAGAAGATGGAGAAAGCCGGAAAAGAGGAGCAGGTCATCACTTATACCGATACGGTCGGAACATTGATGTCTTCCGTTACCAATATCATCGATATCATCAGTTATGTGCTGATCGCATTTGTGGCAATCTCGCTGATCGTCTCGTCGATCATGATCGGAGTCATCACTTATATCAGCGTGCTGGAGCGGAAAAAGGAAATCGGAATCCTGCGCGCGATCGGGGCATCCAAAGGAAATGTGTCTCAGGTATTTAATGCGGAGACATTTATCATCGGACTGTGCGCCGGAGTGATCGGGATCGTGGTGACGCTTCTGCTGTTGATCCCGGGAAATGCGCTGATCCATCATCTGGCAGGAAACAATGATGTGAGCGCGGTACTTCCGGTCGTTCCGGCGATCATTCTGATCTTACTCAGCGTCGTACTGACCCTTTTGGGCGGTTTGATCCCGTCGCGGACAGCGGCGAAGAGCGATCCGGTGACAGCGCTGCGGACAGAGTAAAACGCAGCGAGCGGTAATATGTTTTATATAGAGTAAAGAGGAGTGGGAAAAATGGAGGACTATGTTCCGGAAATCGTCAGACTGGTCAAGGAGTCGGCGGAGATCGAATTCCGTGAGTCCGGATTTTCATACGAACGTTTTGTGCAGCATATGCGGTGTCTGATCGCCCGCGCAGAGAAAAAAGAAGCATATCAGGGGGCGGGCGAGCGCTGGGCAAAGGAGATCAAAAAGGATTATCCGGAAGCATTTGAGGTCGCGCAGGAGGTGCGGAGCTATCTTAGAAAGAAAACGAACTATCGGATCTCCGATGAGGAGACGGCATACGTTGCGATCCATATCCAGCGGCTGATCGACAGAGGGGAAAAACGAAAATGAATAGGGATCCGTTGTAGATGAGAAAATCCCCAAAATCCCGGGATGTTAAAATTCGTTGCTTGTAATTTTTCTCTTTTTTGTATACCATCAGTGTGCAAGGAGAGCGTAGCTTTCTTTGCTCACCGGTGGCAGGAACTGTGTATCGGAGCAGAAAGATACTTCCGGTACTGTATTTTTAAGTGAGAGGAAGAGAAGATATGATCAACGATAATATAAGAAAATACCGGAAAGAAAAAGGGATCAGTCAGGAAGAAATGGCGGTGCGGCTTCATGTGGTGCGCCAGACAGTCTCGAAGTGGGAGAATGGAAAATCGGTGCCGGACGCGGAAGCATTGATCGGGATTTCCAAGCTTTTGGAAGTACCGGTCAGTAAATTGCTCGGTGCAGAGGTGGAGCAGACGGATATGGAAGATCTGACAGAAGAACTTGCCAGAGTAAATGAACAGCTTGCCGGGCTGCATCGCAAAGAAGACCGGATGAAACAGGCGGGGGAGAAGCGCGGCTTGATCTTGTTTTTATCATTTGCCGCGATGTTTCTTTCGCTTGCGATCAAGCAGGAGGCGGTATCACTTTTCTTATCCGGAGTATGTATTTTGGCGGCTGTTGTGATCCTGTACCGTAATCTGACACTGCTGACCAGTGTGACGACAGAGGATATGCGGTTAAAAGTGCTGCGTATCACAACTGTTTTTAATGCGGTGGTGTTGGTTCTGGGAATGTTGCTGGCAGTGCTCACGGCTTCGGATGTGATAACTTTTTCGGCACAGCATGAGCAGATGTTTGCAGTGTTTCTTGTTGCCTGTGTGATGATCTTTGCGGGCATGGTATCGCCGAAACTTCCGTTTACAAGGCATACGGGGTTAAGACTGCCTTGGACTGTTCGGGACGAGGAGACATGGAATCTGGCACATCGGATCCTTGGAATCCTGTCTTTGCCGCTGGCGCTTCTGTACGTTGCCTGTTCTTTTACAAGTGATCGGATGGAGGAGATCTCATTGATCGCGATGCTTTTATGGATCGGGATTCCGGGAGGGATCTCGTACCTGTTCTACTGGAAGAAAATGCATGGGCGGATTGGGTGAAAAAACCAGTCAATCATCGAGTGGAAGATGATTGACTGGTTTTTTAGATGGGGGAGAAAATTCAGTTTCCCGTTTTCCCCTCCCCGGCAAAATATTCTTTCACCAGTTTTACAACCGTACCGGACAAGAGGAAGACTGCGATCAGGTTCGGGATTGCCATCAGTCCGTTGAACGTTTCCGCGATGCTCCAGAGAAGCCCTAAGTTGGCTGTCGCTCCGAGGATCGCAACAAGAGAATATACGACCATGAACGGCTTGATGACTTTTTCGGAGAACAGAAATTCAATGCACCGTGCACCGTACAGTCCCCAGCCAATGATCGTGGAAAAGGCGAAGCAGCACATGGCAACGGCTGTAAATAAAGAAACCCAGCTTCCGTATGTGGCGATGAATCCCTGGATCGTCAGTTCTGCTCCGGCATCCACGCCGTACTGGATCGGCACGCCGCTGCAAAGTACGACCAGCGCAGTCAGCGTACAGATGACGATGGTATCCATGAAGACTTCGAAGATCCCGAAGAATCCCTGTTTGACCGGTTTCTTTGTGTCGGCGCATGCATGGGCGATGGAACCGGTACCGAGTCCGGCCTCATTGGAGAAAATACCGCGGGACACTCCTTTTTTCATACTCAGGAACATACTGCCGACAACACCGCCGGTAACGGCGGACGGATGAAATGCTCCCGAAATGATGGAAGCAAATACGGCAGGGATGCTTTGATAATTCATAACGACTACGCCGAGAGCGAGTATAATATAGAAGAGCGCCATGAACGGAACGAGTTTTTCGGTCACGCTTCCGATCCGCTTGATCCCTCCAAGCAGGACAAGTCCCACCACGACCGCGATCAGGATGCCGAGGATCAGATTGCTCGTGGAGACCGAATCCTGATCGATGATATGGAAATTCAGGAGCGCGGAATTGATCGCAGTCGTGATCGTGTTGACCTGAGTGGCATTTCCGGTGCCGAATACGGTCAGGACGCCGAAGATGGAAAATAAAACGGCAAGCCAGTGCCATTTTTTTGACAAACCGTTTTTGATGTAATACATCGGTCCGCCGACAAGGTCGCCGTGTGCATTCCGCTCGCGGAAATGAACGGCAAGCGTGACTTCGGCAAATTTGGTGCACATTCCGAGCAGCGCCGAAATCCACATCCAGAAGACCGCGCCGGGACCGCCGATCGCGATCGCTCCTGCGACTCCTGCGATGTTGCCGGTTCCGACGGTGGCTGCAAGCGCGGTGCAGACAGCCTGAAACGGCGTCAGAGATCCGTCTGATGCTTCCCGTTTGCGGAAGACTCGTCCGAGGGTTGTCCGCATGGCGTAGGGAAATTTGCGGATCTGCAAAAATCCGGTGCGAATGCTCAGATAGAGACCGACGCCGAAGATACAGATCATTGCCGGAACGCCCCAGACAAAGTTATTGACTGCACTGTTGATTGTTTCGATGGCATTTAGCATAAGGTTGTTTTCCTCTCCTCTTTTTATAACAAGAATGTAGAAAGCATATCATATTTTCAGAAAAAAGTACATGATTTGGCACAGAATGTGTTATGCTTGTACCAGAAAAGTATCGGAGGTAACAAGGAATGAAATTTTTGAGTCTTTTTGACGTGATCGGTCCGAATATGATCGGTCCGTCCAGTTCGCATACAGCCGGAGCGGCGTCGATCGGACTGTTTGTGTCGAAAATGTTTGCGCGGCCGATCAAAAAAGCTGTATTTACGTTGTATGGATCTTTTGCGCAGACGTATCAGGGACATGGAACAGACCGGGCTCTGCTCGGCGGCGTGCTCGGGTTTGAGACCGACGACCCGCGGATCCGGGATGCGTTTACCATTGCAGAAGAAAGAGGGATCGCATATGAGTTCATAGCGGATGAAAAGACGGCGACCGTACATCCGAATACCGCGGATATTTTGCTGGAGGATCCGGACGGATACACATTGCTGGTTCGCGGAGAATCGATCGGCGGCGGAAAAATGCAGATCGTGCGGATCAACCAGATCGAGGTAGCGTTTACCGGGGAATACAGTACGTTGATCTGCGCGCAGAGGGATGTGCCGGGCGTGATCACGCATATTTCTTCATGTCTGAGCGCATATAATGTGAACATTGCATTTATGAGATTATTCCGGGAGAAAAAGGGAACGACAGCGTATACCGTGATCGAGTCGGACGAGTGGATCCCGGATGAAATACTGGAAGATATCAAGTCCAGTCCGAATATACAGGATCTGATGTTGATCCAAATGTGAAAGGCAGGAAAAACAAATGGATTTTTTAACAGGGGAAGAATTACTTGCGAGATGTGAGGACTCCGGACTTCCGATTTCCGGAGTGATGAAAAGACGGGAAACAGACAATACGGAACAGAGCGAAGAGATCGTCGATGCGCGATTGAAAAAAGCGTTGGAGATCATGAAAAATTCCGCTCACGGACCGCTTCTGCATCCACAAAAATCAATGGGCGGACTGATCGGAGGAGAAGCGAAACGTCTGGCGGCGCATGCGGAGAGCGCCGGATGCGCAGTGGATACGCTGCTCGGAAAGGCGATCCGTTACAGTATGGCAGTGTTGGAAGTCAATGCTTCGATGGGAACGATCGTAGCCGCGCCGACGGCCGGCTCTTCGGGGGTCGTTCCGGGGGTGTTGTTTGCGCTGCAGGAAGAACGGGGGCTGTCTGAGGCGGAATTGGAAAAAGGACTGCTCTGCGCCGGTGCGGTTGGATGTCTACTGATGCTGAACAGCTCCGTGTCCGGAGCGGAAGCCGGCTGTCAGGCGGAGATCGGTTCCGCGTCCGCGATGGCGGCAGCCGCGGCTGTGGAATTGATGGGAGGAAGTCCGAAGATGTGTCTGGAAGCGGCTTCTCTTGCACTTTCCAATCTTCTGGGGCTCGTCTGCGATCCGATCGCGGGACTGGTGGAATCTCCGTGTCAGAGCCGGAATGCAATGGGAGCGGCAAATGCGCTGACCTGTGCGGAATTGGCGCTTTCGGGAATCTGTCATCCGATCCCGTTTGATGAGATGGCGTCGATGATGCATCATGTCGGAAGAAGTCTGCCGATGGAACTTCGGGAGACGGCGCTCGGCGGATGCGCGGCGACGCCGACAGGGCAGAGGCTTGGTGAAACATTGAAGCGTCCGCAATGTGCAGGATGTAAATGAAAATCCTAATCCCCCAGCTATGCTGGGGAGAATGGAGTAAGCAGTAGC
>OLRL01000122.1_pt1 | contig 71826 bp, 72 predicted proteins | sample 1643201 | NCBI WGS metagenome assembly OLRL01 (sample SAMEA3136649, study PRJEB25190) | human gut metagenome | biome: human gut; feature: human-associated habitat; material: faeces | place: Austria | collected 2013
AAATATCGTCAAAGCTAGTAAAATCAATAGATTTAGGCTTGACAGAATAGGAAGGACTTGAATCTTGCTATCAGTCATGTGAATTCTGCTCCTGTTGAATTACTAGGCGGTAAAAGCCCATTAGAACTTACTGATTTTATGTACCATGATCTTTACAAAAAGTTATACGATTTCGGCATTCAACAGATTGATAAAGATCATGTGATTTTAAAACCATACCTGTTAAAAAAATAAACATATAAAATAAAACAAAAAACAACAGGCGACTGTCTATGCAACTGAATAGCGCCCCATTCGCAAGTGGAATTTAGTCCTACACCTTTTAAAACCACGACTAAACTCCGCTTTTTTGTGATGCAAAAAAACAGGTCTTTGGCAGTCATCCTATTGTTTTATATTCCTTATTGTAACATTGAATTCCACTTTATAAAACAGAAAAAGTAGCAATTATCCCTTTTTGTAAGAGTAATTGCCACTTTCATTCTTCTCTTTTTCAAAGTGGAAATAAACTTTTCACTTCACTATATTTATTCTTGAATAGTATTATCGAATAACTATTCAAAAAATAGCCCCGAAAATCGGGGCTACATTTTTGTTTTTCTATTAGAATGCTTTTTTAGCAACTTCAGCTAAAGCTGTAAATCCTGCTGCATCATTTACTGCCATGTCAGCTAAGATTTTTCTGTTGATTTCAACGTTAGCAACTTTTAATCCGTGCATTAATTTGCTGTAAGATAAACCATTCATTCTTGCAGCTGCATTGATACGAGCGATCCATAACTGTCTCATCTGACGTTTACGCTGTTTTCTTCCTGCGTAAGCAGATGTTAAAGCTCTCATTACAGACTGTTTTGCAACTCTGTACTGTTTAGATCTTGCTCCTCTATATCCTTTTGCCAGTTTTAATGTTCTGTTATGTTTCTTTTTAGCGTTCATTCCGCCTTTAATTCTTGCCATTTCTTAGTCCTCCTTAATCTTCCAAATCTTCATCTTATAAGTATGGTAATACTTTCTTCATGTTCTTTACATTTGTAGCATCTGTAATAGTTGCTTTTCTAAGATTTCTTTTTCTCTTTGTAGATTTCTTAGTTAAGATATGGCTTTTGTAAGCTTTGTTTCTCTTTAACATTCCTGAAGCTGTTTTTTTGAAGCGCTTTGCAGCAGCTCTATTTGTTTTAATTTTTGGCATAATAGTATCCTCCTTAATTGTATGGTGGTGTAATATCCACACTTTTGTTTTATGTTTAACGTTTTTCAGTTAAAACCATGCTCATGCTTCTTCCTTCCATCTTTGGAACTTTTTCAACAGAAGCAACATCTTTTAACATATCAGCAAAATCATCTAAGATATGTTTGCTTGACTGTACATGTGCCATTTCTCTTCCTCGGAAACGAAGTGTAACTTTCACTTTATTTCCTTTTGCGATAAATTTCTTTGCGTTATTGACTTTTGTATTTAAGTCATTCACATCAATGTTCGGTGATAAACGTACCTCTTTCACCTCAACAGTTTTCTGTTTTTTCTTCGCTTCTTTTTCTTTTCTTGCCAGCTCGTATCTATATTTTCCATAATCAATAATCTTACATACCGGCGGTTTTGCTGTTGGAGCAATCTTAACAAGATCAAGTTCTGCTTCTTGTGCAAGCTTCATTGCTTCTCTTGAAGACATGATTCCTAACTGTGCTCCGTCTTCACCAATCACACGTACTTCTTTGTCTCTGATCTGCTCATTAATCATTAATTCGTTAATTGTCGTGTACCTCCATCATAAATCTAAAACATTTCGACACAAAAAAATGAATAGCACAAACTATCCACTCAAAACATAAATCAACAGATTTCAACTTAATGAACTACTAAATCTATGCAAATATCAAACCATTAGTCACGCGGTTGTGCTACGGTGAGAGTGGATACTCTACTTTATTTTTTGCTTTTCGCTTTTATTAATTTATCATATCTTCCGCTCTATGTCAACATATTTTTTCAATAATTTCATAAAACATTGCACACTCGTGCAATCTCCTAATACAGTGTAGGAAAAATGCAGGCTACCTTATTTATTTTAGCAGCCTGCAATTTTTTACCAATATCTTCTAAACCAAGGCGAACCATATACCTTAATCACTTCTACACTTCTCCCCGGCTTTGGTGCATGAATCATTTTCCCTCCGCCAATGTAGATTCCTACATGTCCGCTATAACATACCAAATCACCCGGAAGTGCATTTGCCATACCTGAAACTCTTTTTCCTCCGGCTCCTTGGGATCCCGAGGTTCTCGGCAGAGAAATTCCTGCTGCCTGATGCGCTCTCATAGTAAGTCCTGAACAGTCTATGCCTGATCTGGAAGTTCCTCCCCATTTATATGGAACTCCAATATAACTATATGCGGCGCTCACAATTGCTGAAGCTTTACCGGAATCCGAAGAAGATTCCCCTTCGCTACTATTTTCTGAATTTGGTTTTGAAGAATTCTCTTCTTGATCTGAAGTATCCTTATCTGCAGTATTGCTGTCAGGTGAACTTGTGCTGTTCTCTTCCCTTGCCGCCTCTTCCCTCGCAGCTTGTTCTTCCGCGGCTCTTCTTGCCGCCTCTTCTCTTGCCGCCTCAATCTGCTGATCAAAATCTGCAATTTCTGCTTTCTTAGAATTGATCGTAGCATTAAGCTTTACCTTGTCACTTTCAAATTCAGCCTGCAGCTTTTCCATATTCTTAAGCTCTGTTTCAAGTGTTTCTTTTAAATCTTTCACTTGATTCTTTGTCTTTTCATATTCCTTTAACATCTCTCTGTCATAGGAATGTACTTTTTGAATATATTCTGCTGTATTTAACGCTTCTGTGATACTGTCAGACTCAAGAAAGCTTTCGGCAAATCCTGTTTCTCCTGCTTCGTACATATATTTTATTCTAAGAAGCATATCTTCATATTGTCTTTTCTCTTTCTTTTCCGCCTCTTCCAAATCTTTTTGTGCCTGTTCAATTTCTTCCCCTTTTTCTACAAGCTTTCCTTCTAATTCATTAATCTTTGTCATGATAGAAGTCAATTCCGATTGAAGCGATGATACCTCGTTTTGTACAGCTTTTTTATTTTGTTCCAACTCACTGATGCTTGGGGCTGCCATAGAAGGAGTAACCATAAGAGATGCTGACAATATGGAAACACCTAAAAGCTTTGCCGCTTTTAATTTATTCATAAATATACTCTACCTCTCTTTTTGTTTTACTCCCTTAGTATAACTTATATGTATCTTATTTTCAATATTAATTTAATACTTTTGTAATATTTTATGCTTTATTTATATTTTCGCGTAATATTTCGTTCATATTTTTACAAAAAACAGGCTGCAATTTCTTGCAGCCTGTCTCCTCTATTTTCGATTAAATTTCATACCAAATAATCTCATTTGCATCCAAATCAAGATCGAAACTTGTTCCATCTCCTTTGTATACAGTTGTACTCTGTGGTTCATATGTATTATTAACAACACAGTATTTTCCATTTTTTACATACGCGTGTACTTCAACATTAAAGTTGCTGCTGAACCATCTGTGAAGATTTTCCTCATCATGAGCAGACCAAATAATTGAACGATATAAAAGTCTGCTGTTTTCAAAGCTGTATGGAAGCCCGCTAATATATACACAACGTCCATTTCCAAACTCATTTACAGCCATCTGTACTTCTTTATCTATCTGTCTTAAGATTGTTGTTCCATCAAGAGCAAAAATATTCTTTTGACCTTCACCAAAATCAATATCTTTTGTGCAGTCTTCTTTGATAAAGTGATCATGCTCTTCCCAATTATACTTATCTGTATTCAAATTAAATCCGTTTTCTTTTTCTACACCAAGTGCATTGGCAAGCTGGAAATATCTTCCTTCCCATTGATAAGCAGTCGGTTCTCCAACTCCGATAAATCCACCGCCATTATAAATGAATTTCTTTACAGCAGTTACAATTGTCTCGTCTTTCCACTCTGCTCCACCACTATGTGCTGTATATGCACCTCCTACATTGATGATAACATCTACGTCATCTAATACAGACGCATCATTTCTAATATCATCAAAACTGATAAAACGTACATCAAACGGAGCTCCTGACAAAGTCTCAATGATTCCTGCATAAGAATAGTTTTGTTTCTGATATAATGCGTGATGAACCATATGCGGTCCCCATGCTCTCATTTTTCCCCAACAGTTTAAAACTGCAACCGTCTTCACACAATATGGTGTCGTTCCTTTGATATTGTCATATAATGTACGGAATTCATCACATACACTTTCTACATAATCAATAAATTCCGGGAATTCCATGGCAAGTTTCAAATATCCGCCATATCCGATTCTATCGATCGGTTTTCTTAAAATCGCACGACGGGCTGTAACCCAATTTACTTTTGCCTCTTTTACAGGATCTCCACCTTCATGGAATGTATCCGGGAAGAAATATGGAAGGAATCTTCCTTCAGTATATTTTACATTCGGAATATCACTAATCAAACGAAGTGTAGAACCATTTCCAACACTACCTACTACCGCATCCAATCCAATAGATTTAAATTCTTCCATAAAAGGTTCTGTTCCAATCCAATGATCTCCCAAAAACATCATTGCTTCTTTACCAAGTTCATGTGTTAAGTCAACCATCTCTTTTGCAAGCTTAGCAACTTCTCTTCTCTGAAATGCTTGAAAATCTTTGAATTCTTTGGAAGGAATTCGATATTGATTATTCATATATCCTTGATCGATAATATATTCCGGACGGAATTTATATCCTACTTCCTGTTCAAACTGTTCCAAAATGTATGGGCTGACAGAAGCTGAATATCCGTACCAGTCTACATATTTCTCTCTCGCAAGTTCATCAAAAATCAATGTAAACTGATGGAAAAATGTTGTGTAACGAATCACATCGATATGCGGATTATCTTCAATATATTTACGAAGACGTTTCATTGTAAATTCTCTCGTCTTCGGCTGGCGTACGTCAAAAGTAATCTGTTTTTCTACTCCCTGCCAGTCATTGACAACGGCATTGTACATATGTACCGGATCCCACATAATATATGCCAAAAAACTTACCGTATAATCATGAAATTCCTTTGCATTGTGGATTGTTACATCTCCACTCTCTTCACTATATTCCCATTCTTTCGTTGGAACAACTTCTCCTGTCGTTCTATCAATCACTTCCCACCATCTAGTGATATCATCATTGGAATTCACCTTAAGCATATCCGGATAGAGGTGATCCATTAAATGGATGGAAAGCTCTGTTCCTGTTGCTGTATAAAAAGATGTCATAATATACATCTGCTGAATCTCATCCGGATTCGCTTTTGCCCATGCATTGTCTTTTCTCGTTGTGTAATATGTAGAATACACTTTCGCATCTACATCACGAAGTTCTTCTGGGTAGTCCGTTCCATCGCAGTCACGAATTGCGTCCGCACCCCAACGTTCTACCAAATCCAATGTTTCTTTTACAACATCAACATCTGTAGGGATTGTTACCCTTCCTTTTTTCTTATCGTTTCCCATTCACTTATATCCTTTCCCGTTTTTTACGCAATGGTACACTTCGCATCATTATCATTATATCATTATTCTTGATTTATTTCTATGTCTTTCTGCGGTTCCATAAAGATGTTTCGAATCTTTACATAAGAAGCAGCACCACAGGTAGCACAAACAACTGTAGTCACAACAACTCTTATATAGCTTTGGAAAATCCATGTAAAAATATCAGCTTCCGTTGCAATTACCGACACCAGATTCGCACACACATGGAATAAAATCGGAGCTTTCAGACTACCATATTTTTCATACAACCATGCCATAATGCAACCAACCAAAAAGCCATACAATCCTTGCACAAGATTTCCATGGTACATTCCAAACACCAATCCACTTACTACGATAGCTTGTCTCGGTCCGATCATACATCGGATTCTTCTGTAGATCAATCCTCGGAACATTAATTCTTCTGCAATTGGAACAATAATTCCCAGTCCAATTAGTTCCACAATAAAATTCCCTGCATACAGCGCTTCACTGGCAGATTGGTAAGATTCGCTGTAGGAGCCTAGATTGCTCAACAATAAAATATTATTAAACGCAATGTTGGCAACCACACTAAACACCACAATAAAAACGTATCTTCCTGCTTTGGCTTTTGGGACCTGCGGAATTCCTAACCTTAATTCATATTTCTTATCCCTACAGAACATCCAAACAAAAAACGGAATGACACACAATGCTGAAAACGCTGTAATCAACGCCAAATGCTGCATATACTGTTCCAAAAGCATATTCATCGCTTCTTCACTTACATACATCTGCTGCATATTTTGGATATTTTCCAACTGTTCCATATCCAATCCTTCCATCAGCATCGGAAGATTTTGAAGCACTACTGCTATAATCGCTACGATCTGCACGATCAAAGATACTCCAAAATACACAAGAAATGGTGAAATTAGAGAGAAAAACCCTCTTCTTTTTACATTTTGCGGCATAATTCTTTCCTCACTTTCATAGAAACCATTCTACTTCTCATTAGGAAAAGTTGCAAATAAAATAATTATAAATTTCTTCGCCAATTCCAGTTACAGATCCTTGCACCATCTCAGGTTTTCCGCCGCCTCGGCCATGAAACTTTCCATTCATAAGTTTTGCAGCCTCTCTTGTATCCATTGTTTTACTTCCAATTACATAACGGTAACCTTCTTCATCATTTCCTGTGAATACAGCACAGATTCCGACTTTTCTTTCAAGGACAAGATTCACAAGTTCTCGAGGTTCATTTCCGCTTAAGCCTCGTTCTATTAGACAAACAGCTTTTTCTCCTTCTGTAATTTCCTTTGCTTTATAAGTAAGAAGTTGCATCTGCAGTTTCCCAATTTCTTGTTTTAAGCTCTGTTTTTCCTCTTTCAAATGCTCTACCATATCGTAAACTTCATGTTCTTTTGCAGAAAATGAAACTGCGATATTCTTTACACTTGTTTCTTTTTCACTATAATCTGCAAGTGCTCGAAAACCGCTCAACATCGAAATACGGACTCCACCTTTATAGTTTTGGATATTCGTTAACTTGATCAAACCAATTTCTCCTGTTCGATGCATATGCGGCGCACAACATGCACAACAATCATATCCCTCAATCAAAATAATACGAACTTGTCCTTCAATCTCAATTTTACTTCTGTATGTAATTTTTTCCAATTCCTCACTTGTTGGACAAAGCGTCTGAATCTCAATATTACGAAAAACAGCTTCATTCGCCAAATACTCAATTTCTTTCATCTGCTCTTTTGTAAAAACACCGTTAAAATCCATTGTCACGTCATCTTTTCCGAGATGAAATCCCACGTTATCATACCCATACATCTTGTGGATCAAACCAGAAACTATATGTTCTCCTGAATGCTGCTGCATTCTTACAAATCTCTCTTCCCAATCAAGAGCACCTTCTACCGTTTCACCTACTGCAATCGGTTCTTTTGTATAGTGGTAGATCACTCCATCTTTTTCATGCGTATCAAATACATGAACTCCATTTAAAGTTCCAATATCACCGCTTTGTCCGCCTCCCTCAGGAAAAAAGGCAGTTCTATCAAGAACTACCTTATAAATGTCTCCCGATTGTTCACAGGCTGTTACTGTTGCAGTGAATGTTTTCATATATCCATCCTGATAAAACAATTTCTCCGTCATCATTACATCCTCTCTGGTGCTTCAAATCCAAGCATATCAATGCATGCTTCAAACACTTCTTTCGTCAGAAGAAGCATGGAAATAAAGCTTGCCTGTCTCTCTTCATTTTCTTCTGCCAGAATCTTCGTTTCATGATAGAAACGGTTAAAAGCATTGGCAAGTTCATATACATATGCACAAATCTTATGTGGCGCTTTTTCAACATAAGCGTTTTCAATTGCCTCATTGAATCTTGCAAGCTCCAACATCAATGCCTTCTCACTCTCAGACTGGGCAGCCTTTACAATTCCTTTTAGTGCCTCGCCTTTTACTTCTTTATATTTATTCAAAATCGATTTGATTCGAACGATCGTGTACAAAATATAAGGTCCGGTATTTCCTTCTGCTGAAGTAAATCGATCCACATCGAACACATAGTCTTTAGAAGCCTGATTAGACAGGTCACCGTATTTGATTGCAGAAAGCCCTACAATCTTCGCTGTCTTTCTCGCCTCTTCTTCTGAAATGGCGCGATTCTCCATAATTTTATTATACATACGCTCTTCGATATCACCAATCAGATTCTCAAGGCGCATCACACCACCTTCTCTTGTTTTAAATGGCTTTCCATCTTTACCATTCATTGTACCGAATCCAATAAACTGAAGCTTTGTATCATCATTTACAATATGGGCTTTTCTTGCACTACGGAATACTTGTACAAAATGTAGTTCCTGACGCTTATCCACTACATAAATTACTTCATCCGGATGATACAGCTTTTCTCGTTCAATCAATGTAGCAAGGTCTGTTGTGCCATAAAGTGATGCTCCATCTGATTTCAAAATCATACATGGCGGAATTTCTTTTGTGTCTGTTTCTTCTTTCACATCGATCACAAGCGCTCCATCATCGTAATGAGCAAATCCTTCTTTTTTCAAATACTCTACCATGTCCGGAATGTATGGCTGTGCATCGGACTCACCTTTCCACAAATCAAATTCTACATTTAAGTTTGCGTAATTTTTCTTCAAATCTGCGACCGAAACACTCATGATATGGTTCCAGATTGCCGTGTATCCTTTGTGACCATTTTGAAGCAAATATGTTGCATGAAGCGCTTCTTCTTTGTAATCTTCATGTTCTTTTGCATAAGCGCTTGCTGTTGGATAAATTTCTTCCAATTCATCAATTGTAAACGGAGCCTCTTCCGGATATTCTCCTGCAAAAGCTTCATCAAAATACGGGAGTTCCGGTTTTCTCTTTTTCAATTCCGTAATAATGAGTCCCATCTGATAACCCCAGTCACCAAGATGCACGTCACCGATAACTTTATCTCCTGCAAAACGAGAAATTCTTTTTACACTTTCACCAATAATTGCAGTACGCAAATGTCCTACATGGAGAGGTTTTGCAACATTGGCTCCGCCGTAATCAATAATGATTGTCTTTGGATTTTCATTTTTTTCATATCCAAGACTTTCATCTGTGCTCATCTCGTTCATATAAGCCGCCAATGCCTCCTGAGAAAGTTTCATATTGATAAATCCTGGTTTTACAGACTCTACTTCTGCAATCCATGTACTTCCTTGTAAATTTGCAACTACATCATCTGCGATCATAAACGGAGCTTTATGGTATTCTTTTGCAGCGGCCATCGCTCCATTGCACTGATATTCGCACAAGTCCGGACGATTAGACAACGTAACTTTTCCATATTTTGAATCATAACCTGCTGATTCAAATGCTTTTCCAAGTTCAAGACTTAACATCTCTACTAGTTTTTTCATGTTCTTTTCCTCCACTAATAATTACTTTATATAAAAGTTAAAATAACTGATGTTAACTTTATATATTCTATCACATGAATCTTTTTCCAACAACTACATATTTCGAAAAGATTTCTTGCATTCAGAACAATAACATGCTATTATTATAGTAATAATTACTATTATTAGGAGGTATATCATGAACAAGAACGTATTTCGCAATTTTTCTTATGGAGTTTATGTAGTTTCTACACTTGATGGGGAACGTCCAACCGGCTGTGTAGCTAATAGTATTATGCAGATTACATCTTCTCCTGCCACGGTTGCAGTCAGCATGAACCATGATAATTTTACAAATTCCTGCATTGAAACAAGCGGAAAATTCTCTGTGTCTATCCTATCCGAGTCTTCTGCTCCGGAACTCATTGGACATTTTGGATTCCAATCAGGAAAAAACATCAACAAATTTGATACTGTTGATTATGATACGATTGATGGTCTACCTGTTTTAAAAGACGCTTGTGGTTATATCACTTGTAAAATCATCGACAAAATGGAAACTACTACCCATACCGTATTTTTAGGTGAAGTTATAGAAGGCGACGTACTTTCCAAAGAACCAGCAATGACTTACGCCTACTATCATAATGTAGTTAAGGGAAAAAGTCCGAAAAATGCCCCTACTTATATCGAGGAAGATCCAAAAGAAGAGACTGACACCAAGTGGGTCTGCGGAATCTGTGGCTACATTTACGAAGGAGAGATTCCTTTTGAAGAATTACCTGAATCCTTCGTATGTCCAATCTGCAAACAACCAAAATCGGTCTTTAAAAAGCAATAACAATAGAAAAAGAGGTTACTTTATGTTAAAAATTGGTTCTCATGTTGGAATGAGCGGCAAAGATATGTTGCTTGGTTCCGCAAAAGAAGCTGTTTCCTATGGCGCCAATACGTTTATGTTCTATACTGGGGCGCCACAAAATACAAAAAGAAAAGAAATTTCAGAATTAAATATTGATCCCGCATGGGCATATATGAAAGAACACGGAATCGACGAAATCATAGTCCATGCACCCTATATTATTAACTTGGGAAATTCTGTGAAACCAGAAACTTTTGACATCGCCGTAAAGTTTTTAGCGTTAGAGCTGGAGCGGAGCGCAGCCTGCCGGAGCAACACGCTGATTCTTCATCCAGGCGCTCACGTAGGAGCCGGCGTTGATACAGGAATCGTTCAAATCGCAAAAGGAATCAACGAAGTGTTGACACGAGATACTGTTTGCAACATTGCATTGGAGACAATGGCTGGAAAAGGTTCTGAAATTGGTAAGACTTTTGAAGAACTGGCACGAATTTTCGATAAAGTCGTTTATAACGAAAAATTACGCGTTTGCTTTGATACTTGTCATACGAATGACAGTGGGTATGATGTGGTGCATGATTTCGATGGCGTAATCAACGAATTTGACCATATCATCGGGAAAGATCGTATCGCTGTTTTTCATATCAACGATTCCAAAAATGTTCGTGGCGCTGCCAAAGACCGTCATGCCAATATCGGATTCGGAGAACTCGGATTTGATGCGATCAATTACATTGTTCATCATCCTGACTTTATAAATGTTCCCAAAATATTGGAAACACCATACATTCCTTCTCCTACAAAAGAGAAGAAATCTTACGCTCCATATCGCTATGAAATTGAAATGTTGCGTAATCAGCAATTTGACCCACATATTGCAGATCGAATCATTTCCGATCATGAATAGCAAAAATCGCTCAGACTATCCTCTGAGCGATTTTTATTACATTATTTGCAGGCAATTTCATACATTGCTGCCGTGATGATCTGATATGATTTGATCATCTTTTCTACATCTGCACATTCGTTTGGCTGATGAATTACATCTGGATCTCCAGGGAAAATTGGTCCGAAAGCAACCATGTTATTGAATGCTTTTGCATATGTTCCTCCACCAATAGCGATTGGTTCCTGAACATCTCCTGTTTCTTCTGTGTAAACGTTTACTAATTTCTGTACAAGTTCAGATTCTTTTGAAACGTAGAGCATTTTACCTTCTCCAACAAGATTTCCTTCCAATCCGTAAGCTTCTGCAGATTTTTTCACATTTGCAACAAGTTCATCTCTATCTGTATGATTTGGATAACGAATATCCAATGTAATTTCTAAGCTGTCTTCTGTACAATCAATCATGCCTAAGCATACAGATGTATTTCCTGTCTCCTCATCGCTATTAAATGCTCCAAGACTTTCTCCTTGTGTTTCATCACCGATTTTTTCTGTTACAAAATCAACTAATCTCTGTAAATCTCCACCAAGGTTAATTCCCTGTGCTTTTAATTCTTTGAATAACTGAATTGCAGAGTTCGTTCCAAGGTGAGGTGTACTTCCGTGAGCGCCTCTACCATTTGATACGATTACTGTATTTCCATTTTCTTTTATTACTTTAATCGCTTCTGTCTCTTTAAAATCGAAATCACCTTCTACAACCATTGTACATCTAGGCATTACAACGTTTTTCGCTGTTCCACCTTTGATAGAAAGAACCTTTACTGTTGATTTTTCTTCTACTCTTTTTGTTAATTCCCAAAATGACTGACCTTTTTCAAAGAAAATCACCGGGAAATCTGCATCCGGAGTAAATCCGATCGTTGGCATCTCTGCTCTGGATTCAACATAATGCTGAACGCAAGAAGATCCATTCTCTTCATCACACCCAAAAATTACACGAATACGTCTGTCAATCGGTAACTCTAAATCACGAATAGCTTTCAATCCGTAAATCGCTGCAATTGTAGGACCTTTATCATCTAAAACTCCACGGCCATACATTTTTCCATCATGAATTTCGCACCCAAGTGGATCATAATCCCATCCTTCTCCAAGTGGAACGATATCAACATGCCCAAGAACTGCTGCCATTTCTTCGCCTTCACCGTATTCTACCCAGCCGATTCTGTTATCCAAATTTCCCGTTTTAAATCCTAATTTTTCTCCAAGCGCAAGTGCGTGATCTAACGCTTTTTTTGGTCCTTCACCATATGGAGCATTTTCTTTTGCTTCCCCTTTTACACTTTCAATCGCAACGCTTTCTTTGATAGAGGCCAAAATTTCCTCTCTCATCTCCTCAATTTTCTGATTAATGTTTTCGTACTTCATTTTTCTCTTCCTTTCTCCTTGTTATATAAATACTGCTTGTATCAAAAACATATAAAGTATTGTTCCAGCACCGATACTCAGCAGATTATTTCGTTTCCATATATGTAGTAACACAACGGTACCTACCGCAATCAATTCCGGCATTCCAAAAGGAGCACTTAATACTTTTGTGTTTTTCAAACAATATACAACCAACATTCCTATGATTGCCGGAGTAAGAACCTTTCCAAGATACTGCACCACTTTCGGAATCTCTTTTCCCTTTGGAAAAATTAAGAACGGAACTGCACGTGTTGCAAATGTCGTCGCTGCAACAACTAAAATCATTACCAAAGACTGCCCTACATTTAATGTCATTTTAGTTCCTCCGTTTCCAGCTTCTTTCTACTCATAAATAAGACTCCTATGATAATCAGCATCGACGGTAACACAAAATGATCTGCTCCAAATATTTGCAGACAAATAAAACTTACTACCATTCCAATTACAGCCGGTATCCGGTTCTTTTTTTGAAACCATTGTTCCAAAAATATCACAACAAAAAGCGCTGTCATAGCAAAATCAATCCCTGTAGAATCAAATGGAATTACCGTTCCTGCAATTCCTCCAATTGCAGATCCAATAATCCAATAGCTCTGATTCAATAACGTAATTGCCAAAAGAAATTTTTCATCATCTACATCTTCCGGAATATTTGTTGTGCATAAAAGCGAATATGTCTCATCCGTTAATCCGAATACAAGATACCAACGCTTTTTCCCAAACCGATTGAATTTCTCTAACAATGAAATTCCGTAAAAAACATGCCGAATATTTACCATGAGGGTAAGAAAAATAGCCTGAATAAAAGAAAAACCCGGTACAAAGAAGTTCACCGCCAAATACTGACCGGAACCTGCATATACCAAGGTACTCATCAAAATCGCCCAAAGAAAAGAATACCCTTTTTCAGCAAACATAACACCAAATGCAATTCCAATAAAAAGATATCCAGTCAATACCGGTATTGTATATGGAAATGCTATCTTGAATGCTGCCCTGTACCCTTTCATCCTGCGTCCTCTATTCTCATAGTCTTCAATTAGACTTTACTAACAAAAATACACATCTAGGCGGATTCGAACCGCCGCACATGCCTCCGGAGGGCATTGCTCTATCCCCTGAGCTATAGATGTATACCGCGCTTATTTTAAACGCTCTGTTATAGTAACACATTTTCGTAAAAAAGTAAAGCATTCTCATTCTTCAATTTTCATCATTTCCCTCAATTTTTTTAAAATGAACTGTAAATCTTTGTTGTGTCCGATCATATTCACTACAAGTCGAAAGCGTCACAATCTTTTCTATTGTATCCTGCTCTATCCAACCATTCATGCACTCTAATTCATTCCTCAAAAAAATATCATTGCATAATTTCCCGAATTCTGCGCTATTTTTTTCCATTTTGTGTGCAAATACAGCATCTCTTTTCCCACATTGAAACGAAGAGATTAACCGATATCGTTCTGTTTTTCCAGGTGTATACAAATATAATTCTGTATGCTCCTTTGCATAATCCATCTCTCGATATCGTTTTAATTCCCCAAACATTTGCGGCTTTCTCATATTATGTGCAAAGATACAAATATGAGCATCCGAAAAATCTCTCTTCGCATCCGAAAAGGAGAATAACGAACCCAGCTCACTATATTCTCCTCTATAATCATGGTTTAAATACATTTCATCATTTTTACCAATCAACACCGGATAATCAATTTTTGTTCCCGGAATAGATATCCAAGCACAGATATCCGGATTTATTTTCTGTAAAACCATGAAATTGATTTTTTTACATTGTGTATTTTTTTCAAGTTTTTCCTCCTGTATAATAACCAAATCATTTAATTTTTTATTTTTCTTTTCATTCGAAACATACTTCATAGTTTCTTTGTAAGCGGCAGCCAGATTTGCTGCCGCTCCAAATAATAATAACAGGAGAAGAATTCTACTGCATTTTTTCATCCGATTCCTCTCTCTTACAAAACACGTAAAGCATTCCGGCACCTACAATACATAAAACCGCACAAATAATCTTTTGCATATAATAGCTTTTCACATTGGTCTGTGGCGCCACCGGATTTTCCCTCTCCTTAGATAAATATTTAGGTATCACTTTTACTTCATATTCTAATTCTCCACTCTTTTCATTCCATGCAGGCATACTTACGAGAAATGGATCTATTTCTTCTTGTTCCTTCTGATTCGATACAACAAACAAATAAAGTCCTTCCGAAACACTTTCTAAAGTTGCTTTCCCATCCGAATCTACCGATATAGTTTGATCCGGTTTTTTTACTTTTTTTGCAAGAGTATGTGCAAGATCACGCATATCATTTGCTGTAGAATGCTGATCAACCTTTATATCATCATGATACATCTCACTTACAAACTTTCCATCGATATACTCAGCAACCTTGGTACAAAAAAACTCTATTTTTCTATTTTGTATTTCTTCTCCTTGATTTTCCAATACAATTTGTATGCTTCCTCCTTCTTTTGCTTTTGCAACGTTTCCCGCAATCAATATTCCCATGACGCAAAGTATCATGAACACGACACATTTTCTGCTTTTCATATACCTTCCACCTCCTTCTTCCAGCAATCACTAATTTTACAAGGGCTGTTCCTATGAATACGAACGGAAGCAAAAAGAAAATCATCTCACGAAATGACAAGAGTTTTGGTTCTATTCTTTCATACACTTTTTCTCTATATTCCACACGTTCCCCATTCACCACAAGCCTATGCGTATTAATCCCATACGGAGTACAAGTAACCAAAGAAACCATATCTTTTCCCGCAATAATATCTAGCTTTTCCAACTCATCAGGTTCTATAATTTCGATAGTACTCACTTGATATGCGAAAACTTTACCGCATACATGAATATAGAATAAATCTCCTTCTTTCAATTCATCCAGCCTTGTAAACAGCTTGGAGCTTGGCAATCCTCTATGGCTTGTCAATACACACCGTGTGCTTTCTCCTCCTACAGGAAGACTGCTCCCTTGAAGATGCCCAGCTCCATTAGAAAGCACCTCTTCTTCCGTACCATGCCATATCGGCAAATCCACATGGATCTTGGGAATTTCAATGGCTCCCATAATCCCATTCCCATTAATATTTAACTGTTTTCTATAATTCTTATCGCTTAGAATTGTATGATGAAGATTCCCTACAAGAGCTCCTTTTGTCTGATTTAGCGTTTCATTATACGTCTCCGCATCTTGAAGCACTTCTTCAAGATTCTCTTCTCTTGCAATAATTTGTTCGTATGTTCCTATGATACTCTTTTGTTTTTCCGATTCTATATATCCACTGAAAATAGGGTAAATACAAAGACACATCCCAATCACAAAAAAAATCCCTCTATTTATTTTGTTTCTCATATTTCACCCTTGTTTTACGATTGCTTTCCTCGCTTTTTGATTGCATAAAAAGTCAATGCCGCTCCTAGCGTTACTACAAACAACATCTTAGCAGATCCTGTTCCCGGAAGTTTTACTCCTACTTGGTTTACTACAACCAAATTCCCAGAGCCATCTTGTAGATTCGTTTCTAGTTTTGATGTGTTCTCTTCAAATAATCCAGACAAAAATTGTTTGATATATACCTCATATTCTAATGTTTTTAGCGTTTTTTCTGTTGCTCCGTTCCCTTTGACATAGTCATTTCTTTCATTTGTAAACGTCGGAATGACCTGAATTCTAATCGGATCTAAAATTGGTCGATATCCGGCCGGAGCATCTGTTTCTTTTAACCAATACGTTCCTCCATCCAATCCATAGATTGTAAAAATTCCGTTTTTATCAGATACGATTTCTACCGCATCAGCCGGAGCCTTTCCTCCTGTATGATCTGTTCCCCCTGTCGAATCTCGATTTATTACAATATAACCGGATTTTCCTTTTTTAACATATACTTCTTCTGTACAATCTTCATTTGAATATAAGCGAAACTTTGCGTCTGCAAGCTCTTTATCGTGGTTATTGACCTTCCGTCCATTCAATTTGTATGTAAAACATACAACCGTATCCCATGGCGTTTCTCCCGTGCTTCCTTTCCCATCCGAATCCGGATTATTGGAAAACTCCAACTTCACATCATTTTCAAACCCTGGACGTCCTGTATCTTCTGCCGCATTTTCATTTAAAACAGCATCGTACCTCAACACAATCTTTTGCCCATATACATTTTCATTCTTTTCATTTTGATTCCGAAATTCTCGATCTACAATCGCTTTTAGATCAGCTATTTGAACTTGAAACGTTTCTCCTGCCTTCGGATTTATCCGAACTGTAAATTCATTCTTTTTCAATTCATATTTTTTCGAATCGAATTCATGATCTGAAATCGTGATTCTCACAGAATCCGGTAAAAAAGTCAATGCCTGATCCATCGCATCATGCCACGCAAAATAATACGTATCATATCCATTCATGTTCGGTACTTTGGATTTATATTGATACGGTACCGTCTGTCCAATCTCAAAATCACCAATATCATTCCAACCATCATTTCCGATTTGTTTCCGATTATCATCTTCCTGTATTTTTTTCTCAACAACAGGATAATCTGATTTAATTTGAATATTTACATTCGGGTTTGCAGTATTCACCATGCATAACGATGCAGCGCTATGCGTTCCCTGCACATTCGTTACTTCGTCCACTATATAGTATCCAAACGGCAACCCTGCAATCTTTACACTTTGATTCTGCTTTTCGCTTGTTACCCGCACAACATCTCCGCCGATTCCTTGTGCCTTTATTTCATTTCTAACTTCTTCTACAAAATAGCGAAATTCACTATATCGCCCTTCATTATTTTGTGCTATATCGCTCCCTTCCTTCTTATTGTTATTCATAGTCTGTATATAGTCGATCACCATATATTCTGTCACTTCATCTGCCGGTTTCGACAACTTACTTCCCACAATTTTTTTCAATACTGTTTCGTATTGCGGACAAAAGGTGTACTGAATGGATTCTCCGCCAACCGCATTTTCAGCATCAAATATCTGATATACATAAAACTCTTTTCCGACTAAGGTTTGCCCTTCATTCCCACAAATCCAAATACTGGCATCCCCTCTGCCAAAATCAGCCACACCATTCACAGTAGATACTGCAACAGCCTGCTTTGTTTTTGCTTTTTTATTCGTATCAGCAGCCAACACGTTTATATTACATGTATTTCCTAATAACAGTATTGTTACAAGTATTATTGCATAAACATTTTTCATCATTCTATTCTTCATGCTTTATCCCTCCATGACATCATGCCAAATAAAATTAACAGTACTACAATCAGAAGCATTGCAGACGACCCAGTAGCCGGTAATTTTTTTAGCGTCTCATTCTCAACGGAAATGACAACTTGACGATTTTTTTTCGTTCCCGTAACAGTAAATGGTCCATCCTCTTCCACATCATAAGCTTTCCCATTAACATATAGCAAAAAGTAATCTTGTACCGGAATGCTTTCTACGCGTATTTCATAGACTATCGGTTTCCCAAATAAATCCGTTGGCAAACGATACCCTCGAGGAGCTTTTGTTTCTCTCAGATAATAGGTTTCTCCTACCAAAAGATTTTCCATCCATAGTATTCCGTTGCCATCTGTCACTGCCTTTTTCACTACATTCTCACAAGTTTTTTCCCTATACAAAGTAAATTCCGCTCCAGATAGCTTTTTCCCTTTTTCGTTCTTTTTGTGTATCTTTATCGCAAAAGGAGCCGTCCGATTCTCTACTTCCACCTGTATCTGCCCATCTTCTGTCACTTGAAATCGAACCTCACCAGTTTCAGTATCGCCTTGAGATAACAATCTAACCTTGTTATCTTGATCCACCTCAAATGATATCTCCTTCTCATTCAAAAGATATCCATCTGCAGCAGCCACTTCTCGCAATGTATGAATCCCACGTCTCACACCTCGGATTTTTAATTTCCCATTTTCGTCAGTACTTAGAATTTCTTTACGTCCATCCGGCATAGTATATTCAAATTTCACTTCCGGTATTTTTATATCTGTTCCTTCTTGATATTTCACCAATTCCAAACACAACTCTGTTTCTTCTATTTTCGGTTCCTGATATGTATTCACAACACATCCCGTTCCGTTTGGCGTAATCCTTACTACGAAAATCTCTTGATTCAACAAGTAACCTTCCGGCGGTTTTGTTTCTTGTATCGTTACTGTTCCAAGAGGAAGTACAGATTCATTCGATGAATTTTTGAAAAGAGGAGCACCCTTCACAAGAAATTCTTCTTTGTATTTTGCAACTCCATTTTTATCTGTGGCAAATACCCAACTTCTTATCGGCTTTTTCCCCAGCTGTTTTGGATCCATATTTTCTTCCCATAAGCCAGCATAAAAATGAACTGTAAATTTCGCATGCTCCAAACTTCCATAAAATGGAGCCTCTTCAACATGTTCTTTCTGCGCTATCTTACGCAACAAAATCTCAATCGGAGCATACTGAGGATAATCCGATAATTCAACAGTTGTTGTTATCCCCGGTGTTACTTGCACAGTTTGAACCTCCGAATTTAACGCAAATCCCATAGGCGCTTTCAATTCCTTCACATAATATGTACCTGTTTGAAGCGTAAGCGTATTACTTACCCCCTGATCATCTGTTTCTAATCTTCCTACTTCACCAGTTAAAACACCGGAAGCCTCTTGGTATTTTGTATATACCCCAAACTGAGCGCCTTTAAATGAGTAGCATTCATTTCGACTTGACAGTTCCGGTTCTGAAGAAACTTTCTTTAATTTCAGATTTCCATTAGGTTTATAAGTATAAAACGCAAGATCCTGGTTATCTGCTCTTGGAGCTCGTAATAGATGTACTTCGAATCCCTCTGGTGCATCCGGATAATTTTTCTCAAGATATTCAATAAACCGTTGTCCATAGCCAAATGTGTTATCTTCATTCCGATTCGCAACCGATACTGCCAATGCTGTTCTACGATAATGAGTTCCATCATTCAGCGATTCTTTATCTTGCCCTTTTCCTCCGGAAGTATTCGGCTTTGGCCCTATGTCAGCAGGCCCACCCCAGCCATAATACATTACTTTTCTCATTAGCCTGGATATCTCGGAATTCTTATCTGTTTGTTTTGTAAAAACATTTGTTTCTGTTAACATCTCATTCACCTCTGGAGAATCCAATTGATGTTGTGCACACATCGCATGTTTTCGTCCTTCTTCGGTTTGTATTTCAAAATAACCCACTCGCAGTAACCCATTATTATATTTCGTAGATTTTTCTACCAATTTATACTTTTTTCCAGCTTTTAGCATTGCCCGCCCTTGTTCTCTATGAATCGCAACTCTAATCTCCGGAAGCCTGACAGTTTCTTCCAACAAATATCGCTCATCATCCAAATTGGCATGAAATATATATTCATCTCGATTTGTAATCGACAAATCAAATTCCGGCTCCCAATGAACTTTCACCGCTACACATGTTTTGTCTGAAAGAATTGCATGTACTTCTTCCGGAAATATTGATTCCAATTGTTCTTCGTTTGGCTTTGCGCTATATATATATTCTTCTTTTCTCAATTTTTCAAAAGATGTGATTTTCTCTTTTTCTGTATTTTTTTCTGCTCGCGCATAAAGATTTTGAAAAATTAATAGCACGACAAAAGCAATTGCTGCAAAAGATAAAAAGCAGAGTTTATTTTTTCCCATCCTCCGTCTTTCCTCCCTTCCACTTCACTACATACACAATGTTTTTGTCTGTGCATTATAATAATAAACATGGTCTGATAACACTTCTTCATCCTCTACCTGCGTCTCATTAATATCTCGAATCGTCTCCTCAATCTCTTTCTTTTTCGGAGCCATACTTTCCGCTAAAATAATCAATAGCGATAGGTAAGGTCTGAGTAGTGTTCTCACACCACTTTCCACCTTTTCCCCCGCTCCGCACCGTACGTGAGACTTTCACCTCATACGGCGCTCCATCAAATTAAACCTATTTACTCTATAATGGTATTACCGACTAGAATTCGATAACTATTGGTCTTTTTCAGCGCATTTTTGTTCCACAATCCTTCACTTAACAGCTTTTCTATTAGCTCCTTTGCTCGTGCTATGTCCTTCGTATGAATCAGCTCGTAAGCATCTCTCGAGACGATGTCTATATTTCTGTAGCCATCTCCACCATTGGGATATATTTTATGCACTCGCATATCGTACACTGTAAGTTGTTTCTTGGTGATTGCACATTTACCTTTTTGTGCAGATACCCTAGAAATACGATTGTCATTCAGCTCAATAGACTCATGTTGTAACGGATTCTCCGCTAGGTATCGAAAGATAACCTCAAGATGAGTTAGCCTTTTGTGAATCAACTGTCTTCCTTTCTCTGTATAGTTGCATGTCTCCTGTTTGAATCCATAAGGGATTGTAAAAGTAACCGCATATATTGGGTCAATAACAACTGTTCCTATAAGATAGCGTCTGCCGTGATAATTACCATACCTACGCTTCTGGAATTCCGACAGCGGTGGTCCTATTTTGCCGTGTGACCGTGTTATGTGTTTCAGGGTTTTGAGTAGATGAAAATAAATCTCCCAAAAATCTTTGCTTACCCTCGTTGCTACACAATAGTAATTGTGCATTCCTTGGATTTTCATATTTAGGTTACGCGCTTTATCCTCATTGCCTCTGGCATCCCAAAGTGCTTTTCGGAGTTTATCCGTGACCTTTTTCTTTGCTTTGTCCGACATATGAGAAATAATTACATTCTGTTTAGGTCTTTCCTCTAGTTTGATTTTAAATCCTAAAAACTCCGAGTAGTGCCTACACAGATTTGTTATTTTACTCTTTTCGGGACTTGTCTCAAGATGCAACCTTTCCATCAACCATTTTTCAACAGCTAACTTCACTCGCTTGGCGTCATTCTTGTTTCTGCAAAAGATTTTAAAATCATCTGCATACCGCACAAGATACATTTCTTTCAGTTTCGTTTTCTTCAATGCCGTGCACCTGTCTCCATCCCAGCGGTATGGAAACTTACTCGGAAATGTTTCCCACTGATTACTAATCCACCAGTCAAGCTCATTCAGCACGATATTGGAAAGTAGTGGTGATAAAATACCGCCCTGTGGTGTTCCTTTGCTTGGAACTCCCTCTCCCTGTATTGGTGCCTTTAAGAGCTTACTTATTACACATAGTAGATTTTTATCGTGGATACCCAGTGACCATATCTGTTTCAGCAGTTTAGAGTGGTCTACATTATCGAAAAATCCTTTAATGTCGATATCCACTACATATTCAAGTTTTACTGTAAATGCCAAAAATCGAAATCTGCTGATTGCGTGGTGCGTATTTCGGTTTGGACGGAAACCATAACTATGCTTGTGAAACTTAGCTTCGCATATCGGTTCCATCACTTGAAGAATACATTGCTGAATCAAGCGGTCTTCAATGGTAGGAATTCCTAACGGTCTTTCCTTTCCATTGTCCTTGGGAATCATGACACGCCTAACTGGATGTGGTTTGTAGTTTGCCAGCCTATGCTGAACATAATCTACCAAAACGTCATTTCCCTGTTGCGCTATCTGTTCGATTGTACCCATATTTGTGCCAGGAGTTCGGCTTCCCTTGTTTTGCTTAATCCGTCTATACGCAAGTGCTATATTCTGCGGATTTGCTATAAGCGACATAAGGTCGGTAAATATTGCACCCTGTTTACTTTTTACATATAAGCCATCAAACACATCTTGAATTGCGTAGTATTCATTACGCCTTAAAACCTTGTTTTCTCTTTTCTTTGCCGTTTGGTCAGTCATCTCCTTTGTGAAGATTCCTTCTCTTAGTCATACTCGAACCCAAAACACTTTTACCATTATTAAGTTTTAATGAATTAATCTGACTTGGGGCTATCCCTCCACGGCTTATTATCACCGCTTCACAGGTATGTTGCCCCTACTCTCACTGACATAAACTGTGTTACCACAGACCGCTTCAAAGGACTTGCACTTCCTAAGCGTTGTCAGCTTTCCCCGTTCCTATTTTCCTATCTGTACATATACCCTTAGGCGCTCTCTTTAAGCCTGTAAGCTTGGTAGTGCCTGTAACACTACATGGATTTTCATAACGAATGTCTTACTCACCCACACTTACCTGACGTCACGTCATCAATGCATTTCTACATTGCTATTTTTTAGACCCTTTTCTTCAAGAGTTCGCCAGTTGCCCCAGTATAGGCAACATTCTCGCCATAGGTATTTTATAGACTTCCGACCTATCATCCACTCGACCACCTCTGGTTCGCAGTTCCTCGCCATTACGCGTTAGGGTGGTTCTCAGCCGACTTCACCGAGCTTATAACCCCTCACAATGTGCAACTGTGAGACGCTATTCGGAGTATCAAAGGAGGCGTTTCAAGGCGTTACCCTGTCATTCCACCTCTCGGAAAATAAGTTGTTGTCACAACTAGTAAAACTAATTGCAACCCTCGCCCTTTGTTTATTTATGCGGCGAAACGGGTCGCACCTTCATGTACACTACTTGGTATGATGTAAAAGTTTTCACGTATTGTTTGATATACCATTTCCAATACCCCATCATAGAAAATGCATACCGCGCCAAAACTATTTTCTTCATTGCTCATTACATACATAAAGTCTTCTTCTGATTCTTCCTCCAATCCTATCATGCTTGCCAACACATCTTTCATACAACTTAGTTTTGCCGGCAACAATTTTTTTACATTTTTTTCTGCCTCTTTAAATACCTCCTCCTTTGTTACATTCCACAATTTTAAATGCTCATCTCGAATAAGCAACGTTGCTGTATGCCCATTGTTCAAACGCAAAAGTACATAGCAAACTATTGCAAGATCTACAACTTCACGAAAAGGAACATGTTTTAGCAATTCTTCATTTCGATCTCTATTGATCACTTTATAGACAATAAAGCGTTTAATATCGTCAAAAGATTGAATAAATGCCGTTTCCCATGATTGTCGAAAACGAATCTGTTCGTAACATGCAAGAATACTTTTTGCAATTTGTTCTAGTGGCTCTCCATTTAAAAACTCTTTATAATATTCCTCAAGATAAATTGTAGGAGAAATATTGATCCCCTTTTCAGCCATCATGATTCCTCTTCGCTCGCAGCTGTTGTTTTTGATCGCAACATGTGTACGTACCATAACATTTTCCGCAACGCAACCTTTTACTTTCCTCTCAACTTCATTTACAAATTGATGATAAGTCATATAAACTCCTTCCTCATACGGAGTCCATCTAAAATTGTCTTGAATGTGACGCGAAATGCATCCTTGAATTTAATAAGAATTAAATTGAATATAGAATATTATGTAAGGCTTATTATATGCGATGTCTTCTTTTTTTGCAAGTGTTTTCGCTTCGCATCTGCATATTTTACTTTTTCTTTATTTTTTACTCGCATATTCCTTTATTCTTCGTTATAATACATTATGAGCAAGAAAAAAGGAGGCAAATACTTATGAAATGTTCCCGCTGTGGTGCAGAAATGAAAATAAAAAATATTCAAACCGGCACAGATCGACATGGCAATCCGATTTACCATAAATACGCTTTTTGCTATAACTGTAAAATAAAACGCGATCTTGAAAAAAGACGAACTTCAAATTCGTCCAAACGTCAAAAACGAAAAAAGAAGAAAAAGCTCATTCTTTCATTGAGTCTGCTGCTATTTCTTCTCCTTGCAATTGTAGCCGGATTCTTTTTCTATAAAAAGTACAAAACTGATAAAACTGCTCAAGAAAATAAGTCCGTTATAACAAATACTCGGAAAAATCTAATTGAACCAAAAGATTACAATGATATTAAAATCGGAATGTCACAAGATGAAATCTTAGATATTATAGGAACAGATGGAAGTCTTCTCTCCAAAACTACCATGGACTCTGCCGTTTTAGAACGGTATCAATGGATCACTCAAGATGGAAGCGGTACTGTTCTTCTTACCTTTTTAGACAGTAAACTTATCAGCCTCTCACAAACAGGAATGAAAGATGCTGAGCTCTCAAAAATATCAGACAAGGAACTATCACAAGCAAAATCCGGAATGACGATTGAAGAAATATCCAATATTTTTGGAAATTCCGGAATTCGTATTTCCGAAACAATACATGACGGTGTTACAACTTCTGTTTATTGTTGGCAACATAGTAAAACAGGAATGCTATATTCCGCAGTGTTTGTAGACGGAAAACTTCAACACATCCGCTCTTCCCAAAGCAGTCTTCCAAATCAAACCAACACTTCCTCAGCTGTTGAGTCACAATAATCACAAAAAAAGAATGCACACTGTGCATTCTTTTTTGATTCATTAAACTCTTGAAATGTACTCACCTGTACGTGTATCAATTTTAAGTCTGTCGCCAATTTCAACAAATAATGGTACTGAAACCTGTGCTCCAGTTTCAACAATTGCCGGTTTTGTAGCTCCCTGTGCTGTGTTTCCTTTGAAGCCCGGCTCAGTCTCTGTAACATCAAGCTCTACTGTAAGAGGTGGTTCAATTGCAAATGGTTTCTCTTTGTATGAACTTACTGTTACTTCTTCATTCTCTTTTACAAATTTAAGAGAATCTCCTACATCTTCAGCGCTTACTGCAATCTGATCATATGTTTCATTGTCCATGAAATAATAGAGATCTCCATCATTGTAAAGATACTGCATTTTCTTTCTCTCAATAAATGCTTCCTGGAAAGACTCTGTCGGACGGTATGTTGTTTCTACAACACCTCCGTTGATAATGTCTTTTAGTTTTACACGAACAAACGCTGCACCTTTACCCGGTTTTACATGCATGAAATCGATAACCTGACATACTTTCCCTTCGATTTCAAGTGTCATACCATTTCTAAATTCACCTGCTGACTTTGTTGCCATTCTATTTTCCTCCTTATATTACGTCCCAAAGGACATATTGCCTATATTACTGCATATAATTTTATAATAAATTACAAACTTTTTCAACCTTTTTTTACTTTTTGCGCTCTTTCATGTAAAAATAAAGTACAATCTTCTCCAAATACCGTTTGAACACAATCTGAATTTCTTCTTTTGGATGAATTGGTTTTACAAGAATATTACGCATACCTGTACGTTTTGCTCCATACACATCTGTAAAAAGTTGATCTCCGATGAAAATTGTGTTTCCCAAATCCGTTCCCATAATTTCCATTGCCTTTTTATAATTCTTTGTAGATGGCTTATGAGCATTAAATACATAGTGACTTTCTACCTGTTTTGCAAAAGGTTTCACTCTCGGCTCTTGATTATTCGAAATCAGACAAGTCTGGAACCCTATTTCACGCAGTCTGTGGAATAACTTTATAGCTCTCTGATCCGCCGGAGCTCCATGTGGAACCAATGTATTATCTATATCAAATACAAGCCCCCGATATCCCTCTTCGTATAGTTTTTCAAAGGGAATGACATATGTGGATGCAATATAGTCATCCGGAAAAAAACTCCTGAACATAAACGTTTCCTTTCCTCTACTTTCTTTTGTAATATTATATCTCAGACTCGTTCCATCTACAATGCTTTTTCCAAAAATTGATTATTTCATAGATTTCTTCACGTCTTTTTTAAACCTTTTCCACGCATCTTCATTCTCTACAAAATATTTTGGGCAAATCTTACCTGTTACATCATAATGCCGAATCACATCATTTTCATTTAAATCAAATTTTTTGCAAAGCCATGCTGTCAATTCCACAAGAGATTGATAAGTATCTTTCGTATATTTTCCGTCTTCTTTCGGATGACATGTTTCGATAGATACCGTATCGCTATTTCTCTCATTCGATGCATATGCCACTTCCCATGTAGGTACGCATTGTACAATCTCACCATCTAAACCTACAACAAAATGGCTGCTGGCTTTCGTTTGATGGCTGTCTTTCAATCCTTCAAAATAATCCCGATTTTGCATGGCAGTTGATCCCGGATTCGCTGTATAATGAATGACAATTCCATTAATTCTCCCTGTTTTAGTGCCGGGTCTGGAATATTCATTGACCGACAGAAGTTCTACATCCAACTCCGGCCTTGAGGCATCAATTTCATCTCCTGTTTTCTCCACATATTGATTCCTGTCAAATATACTACAACCTATGAATTTTTTTGCCACAAAACACAGAAACAATACAATCAATATAAAAAGTCCTATTCTTGTATATAACTGTATCCTTCGTCGACTTTTTCTCCTTCTCCTTTTTGTTAATGCCATATATGTTCAACCTGATCTTTCGTATAATATCTATTATGTTAGCATATTTTCAGCAAAACTTCTTTAGAACTTTCTCAAAAGATATTTATATTTTTCTTAAGATTATTTATTGATCCAAAAATGAGACAGGCAAAAGCCTGTCCCATCTCTTATACGTTCTTATTCATCTACACTATAGTTTGGTGCTTCTTTTGTAATATGAATGTCATGTGGATGACTTTCTTTTAAAGAAGCTGCAGAAATCTTAACAAATCTTCCTGTATTCTTTAATGTCTCAATGTTTGGCGCTCCACAGTAACCCATACCTGAACGAAGGCCTCCCATCAATTGGAATACAGTATCTTCTACTGTACCTTTGTATGCTACACGACCTTCTACACCTTCCGGTACAAGTTTCTTTGCATCTGCTTGGAAATAACGGTCTTTACTTCCATTTTCCATTGCTGCAATAGAACCCATACCACGGTATACTTTGTACTTTCTTCCTTGATATAATTCAAATGTTCCTGGACTTTCATCACAACCAGCGAAAATGCTACCCATCATACATACATTTGCACCAGCTGCGATTGCTTTTGTCATATCACCTGAATATTTGATACCACCATCTGCAATAATTGGAATTCCTGCTTCTTTTGCTGCTTCATAGCAATCCATGATTGCAGAAATCTGTGGAACACCAATACCTGCAACAACACGTGTTGTACAGATAGAACCTGGTCCAATTCCTACTTTTACTGCATCTACACCTGCTTCAATTAAAGCTTTTGTCGCTTCACCTGTTGCAACGTTTCCTGCAATTACAGGAAGTTCCGGATATTTTTCTTTGATCATCTTCACAGCACGAATTACATTTGCTGAATGACCATGAGCGGAGTCAAGAACAACCACATCTACATGTGCTTTTACAAGCGCATCTACTCTTTCAAGACAGTTTGCTGTAATTCCTACTGCAGCTCCACAGAGAAGTCGTCCCTGCGCATCTTTTGCAGAAAGAGGATATTTGATCTGTTTTTCAATATCTTTGATTGTAATAAGTCCTTTTAAATTAAAATCTTTATCTACAATCGGAAGTTTTTCTTTTCTTGCCTTGGCAAGAATTCTTTTTGCTTCCTCTAATGTTGTTCCTTCCAAAGCTGTAATCAGTCCTTCAGATGTCATAGATTCTTTGATCTTCTTAGAGAAATCTTCTTCAAATTTCAAATCACGGTTTGTAATGATGCCGACTAATTTCTTGCCTTCTGTAATCGGTACTCCTGAGATTCTGAACTTAGCCATTAATTCATTGGCATCTGCCAATGTATGCTCTGGCGACAGATAAAACGGATCTGTAATGACACCATTTTCAGAACGTTTTACCTTATCCACTTCTTCTGCTTGGGCTTCAATAGACATATTCTTGTGAATGATACCAATACCTCCCTGACGTGCCATAGCAATCGCCATACGATGTTCTGTAACGGTGTCCATGCCTGCACTCATCATCGGTATATTCAATTTTACTGTCTTTGTCAGGTATGTTGTCAAATCTACCTGATTTGGAATCACCTCTGAATATGCCGGAACAAGTAATACATCATCAAATGTAATGCCTTCTCCAATAATCTTTCCCATGGTTTTTCTTCCTCTCTTTCGTCTGCTCTTTCATTGTTACATTGCTTTTGCATGTTAAATATTAATAAGTATAACTAATAATATTTTCTTTTTCTATAAGTTATTGTTATATTACATTACAAAAAACTTTTACTTCTGTCAAGTCTAAATTACTACTTTTCTTGGTGCAAGCATCTTATAACCATTTAAGATAATATCATTTGGCTCAAAAATCACTTTAATTTTCTGTCCATTCTGCTGCACGATCAGATCATACGTCTTCTTTTCTGAATCAAAACTACTAAAATTCAATGTCTTTGTAACTTGAATTCTTTTCACTTCTTCTGACCCGCTTGGTGCAAGTATTTCAAGATCTGAGATTGCTGCTGAAAATACTCTCTTTCTTTTCGCCTTTCCCATAATCTTGTCGATGTCTAAATCGCCGTTCACATACAAGTATTCAAACTCTAAATTCTGACCTCTGAACACAAAAACATCTGCCGTAATCATAATAACGGGCAAAATAATTCCAAACGGAATAAAAAGAATAACTGCAAATGAAACAACGGTAAGCAAAATCATCAATACTTTGATCATAATCGATGATCCTGTAGTTTTTTTCTTCACCAATTGTTCTGTGTAAAAATCGTTCATAGTGCGCCTCCATATTTCTGATGTTCTTATTATTGTATCACAAGGGAACAAAAAAAGTCTACCTCAATAAGGTAGACTTTTTATTTTCTTTACATCATGCCCATCCCTGGTGCTCCTGCCGGCATTGCAGGTGTATCTTCTTTGATATTTGCAACAACAGATTCTGTTGTAAGAAGTGTAGACGCAACACTTGTTGCATTCTGAAGGGCGCTTCTTGTAACTTTAGCCGGATCAAGAATTCCAGCTTCTACCATATCAACATATTCTTCTTTATATGCATCAAATCCGATTCCTACCTGACTCTCTTTTACTTTATTAATGATGACAGATCCTTCTAATCCTGCATTTGCTGCAATGTGGAACAATGGCGCTTCCAATGCTTTCAAAATAATATTCACACCAGTTTTTTCATCACCATCTAACTCATCTGTGAGACGTGCTACTTGTTTTGAAGCATGAATATATGCAGATCCACCACCAGCAACAATTCCTTCTTCTACGGCTGCTCTCGCTGCTGAAAGTGCATCTTCCATACGAAGTTTTGCTTCTTTCATCTCAGTCTCAGTAGCTGCACCAACTCGAATAACTGCTACACCACCTGCAAGTTTTGCAAGTCTCTCCTGCAATTTTTCTCTATCAAAATCAGAAGTTGTTTCTTCAATCTGAGCTTTGATCTGACCAACGCGTGCTTCGATCGCAGCCTTATCACCCAATCCATCTACAATGACTGTATTTTCTTTTTGTACTTTTACTGATTTTGCACGTCCAAGCATATCTAATGTTGTTTCTTTCAGATCAAGACCAAGTTCTTCTGAGATTACCTGACCGCCTGTCAAAATAGCGATATCTTCAAGCATAGCTTTTCTTCTATCACCATATCCCGGCGCTTTTACAGCTACAACATTAAATGTACCACGAAGCTTGTTCACGATCAATGTAGTAAGTGCTTCTCCTTCAATATCCTCTGCAACAATAAGAAGTCTAGCTCCTGACTGTACGATCTGCTCTAAAATCGGAAGTAAATCCTGGATATTAGAAATTTTCTTATCTGTAATTAAGATATATGGATCCTCTAAATTTGCCTCCATCTTTTCCATATCTGTCGCCATATAAGCAGAGATATAACCACGATCAAACTGCATACCTTCTACAAGGTCAAGTTCTGTCTTCATTGTCTTAGACTCTTCGATTGTGATTACTCCGTCATTGGATACCTTCTCCATAGCATCTGCTACCATTTCTCCAACTTCCGGATCTCCGGCTGAAATAGAAGCAACATTGGCAATTCTCTCTTTGCTTTCTACTTTACTGCTCATAGATGCAATTGCTTCTACTGCAAGTTCAGTTGCTTTCTTCATACCTTTACGTAAGATGATCGGATTAGCTCCTGCTGCAAGGTTCTTGATTCCTTCATGTACCATAGCCTGTGCAAGAACTGTAGCTGTTGTTGTTCCGTCACCTGCTACATCATTTGTCTTTGCTGCAACTTCTTTGATAAGCTGTGCTCCCATATTTTCAAATGCATCTTCTAATTCAATCTCTTTTGCAATTGTTACACCATCATTTGTAATGAGCGGAGCACCAAATGATTTATCTAATACTACATTTCTTCCTTTTGGTCCTAATGTTACTCTTACAGTATTCGCTAATTGATTAACACCTGATTCTAAAGCGGCTCTTGCCTCTGCACCATATTTAATTTCCTTTGCCATGACTATCTTCCTCCTGCGATCTGAAATTATTTAATAACTGCTAAAATATCATTCTGTCTTACAACAATGTATTCTTCATCATCAAGCTCTACTTCTGTTCCTGAATATTTGGAATAGATGACTTTATCTCCTGCGGAAACTTGCATTTCAACTTCTTTTCCATCTACATTGCCACCTGGTCCTACTGCAACTACTTCTGCCTGCTGTGGTTTTTCTTTTGTCTGTCCCGGTAAAACAATTCCTGATTTTGTTGTTTCTTCTGCAACTAACTGTTTTAATACAACTCTGTCTCCTAAAGGTACTAACTTCATTTTAATTCCTCCTTGAATACTCTTTATGTTATTAGCACTCAGTAACGGCGAGTGCTAGAAGCCTCTGGTAATAAAATATCACTATGCCTCCTCTTTGTCAACACAGTTTATATTTATTTTATAAAAACCCTTTTCTACTTGGAAAACGAGAATATTACCATTTTGATTACAATATCTCTCTACAATCTTTCCTTCGCTGGCTACTGTTTCTTCTCCTTTACAAATCGTACAGTCATAGATTCCGTCTAAAGATATCTGATCGATCTCATTCCCTTCCAAAATCAAATATATGCAGTCTCGATCGTAATCATACTTCAAAACTGAACAGGAATGTATTTCTTCATCACACTGAGCGCCTTCAAGAATAATTTTCTTCATCTTTAGAATTGCTTTGGCATTTTCCATTTTTATTTCCTCTCTTTTGCAAATCATTTTTTCTGTTATAAAAGGGTATCAGTTAACTGATACCCTCTTTTCTCTGTTCTTATCTGTTCTTTTTAATTCTTTCCAACTCATCGAACACATAATCATTCACTACCTTGATATAAGTTCCCTTCATACCGGATGAACGCGATTCAATTACACCTGCACTTTCGAATTTGCGTAATGCATTGACTATGACAGATCTTGTAATTCCAACTCTGTCTGCAATCTTACTTGCCACAAGAATTCCTTCTGTACCTTCCAGTTCATCAAAAATATGAATGATCGCTTCCAACTCTGAGAAAGAAAGTGTACTCATAGCAGATTTCACAATCTGTTCTTTTCTTGATTCTTCCGCGCTTTCTTCATTGACAGAACGAAGCATTTCAAGTCCTACAACTGTTGTGCCGTATTCACTTAAAATAATATCATCAATCTCATAGTTCTCATTCTCTTTATACATGAAAAGTGTTCCAAGTCTTTCGCCCGCAATATTGATCGGAGTAATCATCGCCTGGTACCCCTGTACTACCTCTGACGAAAAACCTAACGTTTCAAGATTTACATTCTCTTTTGTTGACAATATATTTAAAAGTCGTTCATTCAACATCTTGTCAATATAAGAACCTACTTTATCCTGAACAAGTTCTACAATAGTTGTGACATTATCATTCTCTCCGACTCCGAGAACTTTTCCCTTTTTACTGATTACCAATACCGTTGATTTTAAAATCTCTGTCAATACTTCGCAAATATCATTAAATACTACTTTACTGGAATTGTTATTATGGAGAAGCTTATTAATCTTCCTTGTTTTATCCAACAATTGCACACTCATTATTCTTCCTCCGTTTTTCGAAAATTTTAAACTTTCTATTACCTTTCCATATTATCATACAATTTTCAACTAATCAACGAATTTTCACGAAATATTATTTTTTATTCACAATATAACCGCATTTCTCATCTGCGCACAGAAGCTTATTACCTTTTTCTACCATATACCCACCACATTGCGGACATTTTTCTTTTGAAGGTTTTTGCCATGTCATAAAATCACAATTTGGATTATCCTCGCATCCATAATATTTTCTGCCCTTTTTTGTCTTGCGGATCACTACATCCTTGCCACATTTCGGGCAGGATACTCCTACCTTTTCAAGATACGGCTTTGTATTTCTACATTCCGGAAATCCGGGACATGCAAGGAATTTCCCATGCGGACCATATTTGATCACCATGTTTCTTCCGCATTCTTCACAGATTACATCTGTTACCTCATCCTCGATTTTAACTGTTTCCAACTCTTTTTCTGCAGTTTTTACTGCTTCCTCAAGATCCGGATAGAAATTACGAATAACTGACTTCCATTCTACAGCGCCTTCTTCCACACGGTCTAACAGCCCTTCCATATTTGCCGTAAAATTCACATCAACAATACTTGGGAATGATTGTTTCATCATATTATTTACAACTTCTCCCAATTCTGTTAAATACAAATTTTTTTGCTCTTTTGCTACATAACGTCGGCTAATAATCGTAGAGATTGTCGGTGCATACGTACTTGGACGGCCAATCCCCAGTTCTTCCAATGTTTTGACCAAAGATGCTTCTGTATAATGTGCAGGCGGCTGTGTAAAGTGTTGTTTTGACTGCAATTCTTCTTTTGTAAGAACTGTGTTCATATCAATTGCTTTTACAAGCACATTATTTTCTTCTTTTTCTTCATCAGACTCAATGTATACCGAACGGAATCCTTCAAATACAATTTTAGAAGCAGAAACAGTAAAACGATATTCTCCGGCTCCAATTTTTACTGAAGTTGTTTCATATTTTGCCTGTTGCATCCTGCTTGCTACAAACCGTTTCCATATCAACTGATATAAACGAAACTGATCGCGTGTGAGAGAATCTTTTAATGATGCCGGAGTCCGATTCACATCTGTCGGACGGATTGCTTCATGAGCATCTTGAATCTTTTTCCCTTGTTCCTTATTTTTCTTAACTTCGGTTACATATGCATCTCCATAAACTCCTGCAATATACTCCCTCACATTTTGTTCTGCCTCTTCTGACACTCTTGTAGAGTCCGTACGAAGATAGGTGATCACACCAACAGTTCCATTCCCTTTGATATCAATTCCTTCATACAATTGCTGCGCAATTCTCATTGTTTTCTGTGTTGCAAAATTCAATGCTTTTGACGCTTCTTGCTGAAGCGTACTTGTTGTAAAAGGAAGAGGAGATTTCTTTGTTCTCTCATTCTTCTTAATTTCTTCTACTTTATATTCTTCATCTTGAATCTTCTCTATAATCTGATCCAATTCTTCTTTTGAACCAATCGTCTTTTTCCCTTCTTTTGTTCCATAGAACTTTGCTGTAAGCGGTTTTTTCTCACCTTTTACTTTAAGAACCGCATCTAAAGTCCAATACTCTTCCGGGATAAATTGATCGATTTCTTCTTCTCTATCTGCAATGATACGAAGCGCTACTGACTGTACACGACCGGCGCTTAACCCACGTTTCACCTTCGCCCATAAAAGCGGACTGATCCGATAACCTACAATACGATCGAGCGCTCTTCGTGCCTGCTGGGAATCCACCAGATTCATATCTATTTCTCTCGCATCTTTGATTGCTGCTTTCACCGCATTTTTTGTAATCTCGTTAAAGCTTACCCGATACATTTTTTTATCTTCTAATTTTAATGCCTTCACAAGATGCCATGCAATTGCTTCTCCCTCACGGTCCGGGTCAGTTGCAAGAAAGATTTTATCCGCTTTTTTTACTTCTTTTCTTAAGTTTGCGAGAATTTCTCCTTTTCCGCGAATTGTAATATATTTCGGTTCATAGTCATTCTCCACATCTATTCCAAACTGACTTTTCGGGAAATCTCTGACATGCCCTTGGGATGCCGCAACAACATAATTACTTCCCAAAAACTTTTTAATTGTCTTAACTTTTGCCGGTGATTCCACAATCACAAGATAACGTGCCATACTATACTCCTCCAAAACCAGCCTTTCTCACATAATAATTTTTCGATATTTCTTCTACATATCCCTTTACCTGTAAAGAAATCAACTGATTTACTAATTCTGAAATTTGCATTTTGGTTTCCTCCACAAGTTGATTGATATTCTTTGGATACAAACCGAGACAACTATACACCATATTTTCCCGTGATTCAAGCATTATTTTATTTTTTAACTTCTTTTTCACATCTTCTTCTCCAAAAATATGCAGTTCTTCCAGCAAATCTCTCGGTGACAGTAGAATGCCAGCCCCTTGTTTGATCAACCGGTTACACCCTTCGCTTAAGCTGCTATTAATCGGTCCAGGGAGCGCATATACATCCTTTCCAAGTTCTAACGCCTGGTCCGCTGTAATTAAAGATCCACTTTTTTCTTTCGCCTCCATAACAAGAACTACATCAGCTAATGCACTAATGATTCGATTGCGCGCCGGAAAATATTGTGGCAATGGCATTGTTCCTGGTGGAAATTCTGTAAGAATTCCCCCTCGTTCTTGAAGATCTATATATAAACCAAGATGATCCTTTGGATAACAGATATCTACACCGTTTCCTAAAATCGCATAAGATCTTCCCCCAACATTCAATGCACCCCTGTGTCCCGCTCCATCTACTCCTCTAGCCATTCCACTTATAATATCAATTCCATGAGCCGCTAATTCTTCTCCAAATTCAATTGCCATCCGCTCCCCATACGGACTACAACCTCTGGCTCCCACAATCGCAACTTTTACCGTTTGATCAGACAGGAATTTTCCTTTCAAATACAGCGCATAAGGCGGGGTTGTAAGACAGTCCAGTTCTTTTGGATACTTCGGATGAAAATATGGAAGAAATACAATTCCATTTCTTTCTAATTTCTCATACTCTTCCTCTATGTTCCAACTTTTTCTCGCTTCTATCAGTTCTTCAGCTTCTTCCTTTTTATCCAGAATGCCTTTCAACTCTGTTTCTTCCATATAATAAAGTTGTTTTGCCGATCCAATGTATTCCCTCACTTTTCGTTTTTCTTTATTTCTTATCCTTTTCACACAAGCAAACCAATATTCGTACTTCATTTCTTCTGTTATCTTCTTTTCTTTCATTTACATTTTCTTCCTTTCTTCCATCGTACGATAGGCAACTGCTTCCCGCAGATGATTTATTTGAATCCATTCTTCTCCTTCTAGATCTGCAATTGTACGCGCTGTTTTTAACACTTTATGGTATGTCCTTACAGTTAATGACAACCTATCGTAAATCTGCCTCATAAACTCCTTTTCTTTTTCACCTAACACACAATATCGTGCAAGTTCCGAAGCAGTAAGCACTGCATTTGTAATTCTTCTTCCATAACGTTTGTATTGTATTTCCCGTGCCTTACACACACGCCTTCTTATACTTTCCGATGTTTCTTCTTCCTTTTCTTCACACAGCTCTTCATATTCTACTTTTGCCGCCTCCACACACAGATCGATCCTATCCAAAAACGGACCGGAGATATGACTCTGATACTGATAAACTTCATGTGGGGTACATACACACTTATTCATATCAGGATAATATCCGCACTTGCAAGGGTTCATAGCTGCTACCAACATAAATTCTGCAGGAAATCGATAGGTTCCGGTTCTTCTCGTTATGCTGATACTCTTTTCCTCCATCGGCTGGCGAAGCACGTCCAAAACATCTCGTCTAAATTCCGGAAGTTCGTCCAAAAATAATACACCATGATTTGCCATACTGATTTCTCCCGGAACCGGAATCATTCCACCGCCAACTAATGCAGCTCTTGTCACCGTCTGATGAGGACTCCGAAATGGAGGTGTATAGAGTAATGGAGCATCTTCATCTATCAGCCCTAATATACTGTATATTTTCGTAACTTCTATACACTCTTGTTCTGACAAAAGCGGTAAAATTGTAGGAATTCTTCGCGCAATCATTGTCTTCCCTGCACCGGGTGGTCCAATCAATAAAATATTATGTAGCCCTGCCGCAGCAATTTCTGCCGCTCGTTTTAAAAATCTCTGTCCTTTTATATCAGAAAAATCCATTGTTTCTTCTACTTTTTCTCGCATTTCTTTCGCATGTTTTAGCTTTGGCTCTTCTTCGCCATTTAACAATTTGCACAATTCGGAAAGCGAGCTCACTCCCCACACCGGAATTCCATCTATGATCTCTGCTTCTCGACTATTTCCTTTTGGAACAACACACAATCGACATCCGAATTTTTTCGCCTCAATCACAATCGGTAATATTCCCGGGACCTTCCGAACGCTCCCATCCAATCCAAGTTCTCCTATAAACAAAACCTTTTCCACACACTGTTCTTTCACATATCCCAGAGAAGTCAAAATAGAAATCGCAATCGGAAGATCAAACGATGCTCCTCTTTTTCTAACATTTGCAGGAGAAAGATTCACTACGATTTTTTTTGCCGGCAACGTAAATTCCGTATTACGTATGGCTGTTCTGACTCGTTCTCCCGCTTCTTTTACTTCAGATGACAAATACCCTACCATATGAAATAAGGGTAAGCCATTACTGATATCTGCTTCTACATGAACGAACTGAACCTCCAGCCCATGTATGGCAGCAGACAAAACTGTACTATACATTAAAGCACTCCTTTCTTACATGCACATAACTATGACATAAGACATACTTATGCTTATTTAAAAAATTTCAATTTTTATTTTGAATATATTGGCAGAGCTGCCAGATTTAAACGAAAGCAGATAGCTTTCTGAATTTCCATTACTATACCACGTTTCTATCCATTTTACAAGTTGAAAAAGGCGAAAACAACTTGTATATCAAAAATTCTATTTTTCTTTCTTATGGAAAAGCACAATTGCTTTTCCATACACATACACTATATAGAAAATGCTAAGAGGTGCCATCTTGAAATCTTTTCCAAAACCTTTAACAGCTTCTGAAGAACGATGTTATTTGCAAAAATATACGGAAGGTGACCTTGAAGCGAAACACATATTAATCGAGCGAAACCTTCGTCTTGTTGCGCATATTGTAAAAAAATATCAGCACCTCAATGAAGATCCTGAAGATCTCCTTTCCATTGGTACAATCGGCCTTATTAAAGCTGTCGTTACTTTTAATCCCGTAAAAGGAAATCGTCTTGCGACTTATGCCGCAAGATGTATCGAAAATGAAATCCTTATGATGCTGCGCGGTAAGAAAAAAACTTCCAAAGAAGTATCTCTTTATGAACCGATTGGAACAGATAAAGAAGGAAATGAAATCCATCTCTTTGATATTATTGAAACTCCGGAAGACGATGCTCAAACAAAAATCGCACTAAAAGATGATATTGCCACACTTTATGAAAAAGTCGCCACAGAACTCTCTCCAAGAGAACGCCTTGTTCTTAAAATGCGATATGGACTATACAACGGCGAAGAGTACACCCAGAGAGAAATCGCAGAACAAATTGGGATTTCTCGTTCCTATGTTTCGCGAATTGAAAAAAGTGCAATCAAAAAGCTGCGGGCATTTTTCTAACCCACAGCTTTTGTCTCTTATACTTTTTCCATCGGTTCCTGACGTCTCAAAATGTCATATGGATCCACTTGAATGCCAAGATCTACATAGAGAACCTGTTTTGGATGCGGCGCACTTTCCTGCTCTTCACCATCCTCTGTTAAAATTCTCTTTACCGTAACTTCCACATTTTCTCCATTTGGCTTCATCACTTCAATCTTTTCACCAACCGAGAATTTATTTCTCTGTTCAATCCGGTACGTTCCATCTCTTTCTTCCCCGATAATTCCAAGATACGTATATTCCTTGACGTAAGTATTGCTATCATAAATCTGCGATTCATCACTTGGCTTTCCGAAGAAAAATCCCGTTGTAAATTGACGGTATGTACAGTTTGATATCTGTTCCAAATACCACGGCATATTTTTCTCGTATAAGGCCGGATCTTTTTGATAGTCGTCAATCGCTTTTCGATAAGTTCTTGCAACTGTCGCTACATAGAGAGCCGTTTTCATACGACCCTCAATCTTCAGACTATCGATTCCTGAATTTAAAATTTCCGGAATATGCTCGATCATGCACAAATCTTTTGAGTTAAAAATATAAGTACCGCGCTCATTTTCATAAACCGGCATATATTCTCCCGGTCTTGTCTCCTCTACTACCGAATATTTCCAACGGCAAGGATGGGTACATGCACCTCGGTTAGCATCTCTTCCTGTAAAATAATTACTCAAAAGGCATCTTCCTGAATATGAAATACACATTGCTCCATGAATAAACGTTTCAATCTCCAAATCATCAGGAATATGTGCTCGTATCTCGCGAATTTCTTCCAAAGAAAGCTCTCTCGCAGATACAACTCGTGTAGCGCCTAATTTATGCCAAAAATTAAACGTCTCATAATTGGTATTGTTCGCCTGCGTACTGATATGTCTCTCAATATGTGGGCATTCTTCTCCCGCTAACACGAACATTCCCGGATCTGCGATGATCAATCCATCCGGATTCATCTGCTCTAATTCACGGAAATATTCTCTTGCACCTTCCAAATCACTATTATGTGCTAAAATATTTGCTGTCACATAAACTTTTACATTATGTTCATGTGCAAATCGAATTCCTTCCTCCATATCTTCTTTGGAAAAATTCTTCGCCTTTGCACGAAGCCCAAATGCTTCTCCACCAATATATACTGCATCCGCTCCAAAAATAACCGCAGTTTTCAGTACTTCCAAACTGCTCGCCGGGATAAGTAGTTCCGGGTGTCTCGCCATGTCTTTAGCCTCCTATTGTCTTACACTTACTGCCACGCCATCTCCCAAAGGGATAATGGAAGTTAATAATCTATCATCATGTTTTAATTCATATAAATACTCACGCATACGGCTATGTATCGTTCGATTTCGTCTCTCTACCGCAAAACGAGACTCAATAATATCTCCATCTTGAAGCACATTATCAGATACAAGAATACCACCCTTTTTTAGTAATCGAATCACTTCCGGCATATAATAAATATACTGTCCTTTTGCCGCATCCATAAAAATAAAGTCAAATGACTCATCAAGCCCTTTTAGAATCTCAAGCGCATCACCTTCCAACAGCGTAATCTGTTTCTCTTTTCCTGCTCTTTTAAAATTCTCTCTTGCAATCGGTATTCGTTTCTCATATTTTTCGATCGTAGTAATTTGACATTCTACCGGTACATACTCACTCATAAGAATCGCCGAAAACCCTACCGCAGTCCCTACTTCCAAGATCTTTAAAGGCTTCTGAATAGAAAGCAGAACTTTTAAAAAGCTCTGCATTTCCTTTCTTATAATCGGCACAAATGTATCCAGTGCCTCTTGTTCAATGGTTTCCAATATTTCACTATTCTCGGTTTCCAAAGAATGGATAAATGTTACCATACGTTCATCTACAATCATGACTGTTTCCTTCTATACATCCATAATAATTGGAAGAATCATTGGTTTTCTCTTTGTTCTTTTCCAAATAAACTCATTCATTGTATCACGAATAACAAGTTTGATCCTGCTCCAATCCGCATTTCTATTCTGAGTAAGGCATTGATCCAACGCTTCAGATAAAACCTGACGAGCCTCTTCCATCAAGCCTTCAGATTCTCTTACATACACAAATCCTCTGGACACAATATCCGGTCCTGCCAAAATCTGATTTGTTCTCTTCTCCAAAGTTAATACTACAATTAAAATTCCGTCTTCTGCAAGGTGCTGACGATCACGGAGAACAATATTTCCAACATCTCCAACTCCAAGTCCATCCACAAGAATTCCTCCTGTATGAACTTTGTCCACAACATCTGCCCCGTTATTATCAAGAGCCAATACGTCTCCTGACTGTAAAATGAAAATATTTTCCTTTGAAATACCTAAACTCTCCGCAATTTTAGCATTGGCACGAAGATGACGATATTCTCCATGCACAGGAATTGCATATTTAGGTTTTACAAGGGAATAGATCAGTTTGATTTCTTCCTGACAAGCATGACCTGATACATGAGTATCCTGGAAAATAACCGTAGCTCCTTTTTGTGACAATTCATTGATCACACGAGAAACTGCTTTTTCATTCCCCGGAATCGGGCTGGAACTAAAAATAACTGTATCTCCAGGTTTAATGCTGACTTTTTTATGGATATCGGCAGCCATACGTGACAAAGCTGCCATAGATTCTCCTTGACTTCCAGTTGTAATCAACACCGTTTTTTCGTCCGGATAGTTCCTCAGCTGATCGATCGTAATCAACGTCTTATCCGGAATGTCCAAATATCCAAGTTCGGAAGCGGTATCGATAATACTTACCATGCTTCGGCCTTCCACAACAACTTTTCGATCGTATTTATAGGCAGAATTAATAATCTGCTGCACACGGTCTACGTTTGAAGCAAATGTTGCAATAATAATTCGTGTATTCTTATGTTCTGCAAAGATTTGATCAAATGTTTTTCCAACTGTACGTTCTGACATTGTAAATCCCGGACGTTCTGCATTAGTACTATCAGACATTAATGCAAGGACACCCTTTTTTCCAATCTCCGCAAAACGTTGCAGATCAATCGCATCTCCAAATACAGGCGTATAATCTACTTTGAAGTCACCGGTATGGACAACAATTCCTGCCGGAGAATAAATTGCGAGAGCAGATGCATCCGCAATACTATGGTTCGTTTTAATAAATTCAATACGAAATTGTCCGAGATTGATCGATTGCCCATGTTTTACAACTTTTCGTCTTGTACTTCTAAGTAAATTATGTTCCTTTAACTTATTTTCAATAATTCCCATTGTAAGCTTTGTCGCATATACCGGAAGATTGATATCTTTTAAAATATATGACAATGCTCCAATATGGTCTTCGTGACCATGCGTGATCACAAAACCTTTTAACTTCTGCGCATTCTCTTTCAGATACGACACATCCGGAATCACAAGGTCAATTCCGAGCATATCGTCTTCCGGAAATGCAAGACCACAGTCCACTACAATAATACTGTCTTCATATTCAAAGGCAGTAATGTTCATTCCAATCTGTTCCAATCCGCCCAATGGAATGATTCTCAATTTTGAAGTTTTTTCTTTTTTCAACTTGATACCTCCATTATTTTATGTATGTTCCGCACATTTTTTTCTATCCTGCACACAGTCCTTACATCTGCCGTAAAACTTCAACTCATGATCCCATATTTGAAATCCTGTTTCTTCTTGAATCTGTTTTTCCAATTCCTCCAAAAGGTCTTCATTAAAAGATTCAATCTTTCCACAAGATTTGCATACTAAATGATGATGGTAATGTCTCTTTTCTCCCGAAAACTGCCGTCCGATCTCGTACCTCACACATCCATCATTTAACTCTATCCGATCCACAAGCTGCATTTCCAACAACAACTGCACGGTTCTGTATACGGTTGCAACCCCTATTTCAGGGAATTCTTCTCTTACTAAATTATATATATCATCTATCGTCATATGTCTGTCTCCCTGCTCAGCAAGGACTTCGAGAACTGCAAGCCTTTGTCTTGTTATCTTTAATTTCTTTTCTTTCAACATTTCAATAAATTTTTCCCGCTCAACAGACATATATTACCTCTCAAACTCTGTACGTTACATTTCGATTTCTACATCTTCTAATAATTCACCGAATACTTTTGATACTGCCGCAAGCTCTACATCATCTTCTACAATCTGATATACACTCTCTTTTTCTTCCGGCATACTTGTGTCCTTTAATATCAAACACTCTCCGTCCTCATCTTCTGAGTCCGCTACCAAAATATAAGAAACGCCGTTAATCTTTGTTTCTTCCAACACATAAAAATCCACGGAGCCTTCTCCGTCATCCAACATAAATTTAATCTTCTCCATACCGCACCTCACGTATTATTCTCTATTCTGCATATACACAGAATCCAAATACCCCTGCAAAATAAAAACTGCCGCAATCTTATCTATATATTTTTTGCGATCCTCTCTTCTTACATTACTCTCAATCAATGTCCGCTCTGCTGATGCAGTAGAAAGGCGCTCGTCCCACATCACTACTTCCAAACCGGTACGGCGCTCCAACATTTCTTTAAATTCCAATGATTTTTCAGCACGATCACCTATGTCATTGTTCATATGCTTTGGAAGACCAAGAACAATCTTCTCCACTTCATACTCCTTTGCTAATTCTTCAATTCTCGCAAGTGTTTTCCGAAGTTTATTCTCTTCCTTCCTACAAATTGTCTCTATTCCCTGAGCCGTAAGACCGAGGGGATCGCTGATTGCAACCCCTACAGTCTTAGAGCCATAATCCAATCCCATAATTCTCATATGATTATTCCCATGAATAATGCTCAATATACGTCTTAAGCATCTCTTCTACCAATTCATCACGTTCCATTTTCATGATCAGACTTCTTGCGCCCATATAACTTGTAATATACGTCGGATCGCCTGACATAATATAACCAACAATCTGGTTGACCGGATTATATCCCTTTTCTCTAAGAGCCTGATACACAATTTCCAAAATATCTTTCGCTTGAATCTGCGGAGCCGGCTCTACACGAAAAAACTGTGTGTTATTTAAATCTTTCATTTTATCACGTCCTTTAGTTTACTTCATTCTCATTCTAATATAATTGATAACAAATTTCAATCGGCTAGTTGTTAAATTTAATGAATAATTTGTAAATGATCATCAATTTTAACATTTACCAATTTATTCTGCCAATTCTCCTCAGATTCAACCGCAATACGGATATACTCTTTTGTGTGTCCCGTTTGGAAATATTTTCCTTCTTTTTCTATCTCTTCTTCCATCAACACTTCAACAGATTTTCCAAGATAATACTGCTCGAACTCTTTCTGCTTTTTCTCATTTAATGCCAACAGCTGATTACTTCTTACTGTCTTCACCTGTTCAGGTACCTGATCCGGCATGACAGCTGCTTTTGTCCCTTCACGTTTTGAATATTTGAAAATATGAGTCTCATAAAAATTCACCTTGTCTACAAAACTCATTGATTGTTGAAATTCCTCTTCTGTCTCTCCCGGAAAGCCTACGATTACATCTGTTGTCAATGCCGGATGTTCAAAATATGTTCGAAGAAGTTCACACTTCTCATAATATTCTTCTGCCGTATATTTTCTGTTCATACGTTTTAATGTAGCATTGCACCCACTTTGTAATGATAAATGGAAGTGTGGGCACATTTTTTCCAAGCCGGAAATTGTCTGTACAAATTTTTCCGTGATAATTCTTGGTTCAAGTGAGCCAAGACGAATCCTTTTTAATCCTTCCACCTCATGAACTGCCAGAATTAAAGAAAGCAGATCTTCTGTTTCTCCGAAATCGACACCGTAAGAACTTAGGTGGATTCCTGTAAGCACGACTTCCTGATAACCGTTTTTCACAAGGTTTTTCACTTCTTCTACTACATCTTCTTTTCGACGGCTTCTAACCCTTCCCCTTGCATATGGAATGATGCAATACGTACAAAACTGATTACACCCATCTTGCACTTTTAAATACGCTCTCGTATGTTCTGCAGTTTTGCTCAGATGCAGTTCTTCATATTCTTTTGTGTGGTTAATATCGATCACATCTTTTTGAACTGTTTGTTTCTGTCCTTCATATTCTTCCAATATTTCAACGATATCTTTTTTTCTGTTATTTCCAATCACGATATCAATACACTCGTCCAACTTCTCTTCTTCGTCTTTTGTCTGCACGTAACATCCTGCTGCCACAATAATCGCATCAGGATTCATTTTTCTTGCACGATGAAGCATTTGACGTGATTTCCGATCCGCCATATTTGTAACTGTGCATGTATTAATAATATAGATATCTGCTCCCTCTTTAAATGGAACGATTTCATATCCTGCCTGTTCCAATAATTCCTGCATCGCCTCTGTTTCGTAGGCATTCACTTTGCATCCTAAATTGTGTAATGCTGCTTTTTTCACCTTTCCACCTCTTTTGTCTATTTTTGTCAATTTGTAATATTCCAATCAAATTTTCCCGTTACCTTAGTCAGTTTGTTTCTTGACAATTTCTACCATACATCTTAATATAATAAGTGGAACTAAATATAAAGGAGGTTATCCAATGAAAACAGTAGAAATTTCTTTAAATTCGATTGACAAAGTAAAATCTTTCGTAAACGAAATTACGAAGTTTGATTATGATTTTGATTTAGTATCAGGACGTTACGTAATCGACGCTAAATCTATCATGGGTATTTTCAGTTTAGATTTATCTAAACCAATTACTTTAAACATCCATGCCGAAAATGATGTAGAAGATATTTTAGATATTTTAAAACCATACATTGTTTAGTAAAATAGAATGTGCAAACGCACATTCTATTTTTTTATGGTTTTACAACAATTCTCTCTACCGAATTGACAGCTTCTTCAAATAATTCATCAATTTTTTCTGCCAAATTTTCTTCAGAACGTCTTATGATATTAATATTTGGTTTTGTCACTGGATGTTTTGCAACAAAGATTGTGCAGCAATCTTCAAACGGAAGAATTGATGTCTCATATGTGTCAATCTTTTCCGCAATTTCAACAATTTCTTGTTTATCAAATCCGATCACCGGACGATATACCGGCAATGTGCATACGTCATTTGTTGCCGCAAGACTCTGCATTGTCTGGCTTGCCACCTGACCAATACTTTCACCTGTGATCAATCCAAGACAACCACTTTCCTTCGCAAAGTGTTCTGCAATCATCATCATATAGCGGCGCATAATGATTGTCAATTCATCATGCGGACATTTGTCATAAATATACAACTGGATATCTGTAAAATTTACAATATTAAGTGTAATCGGTCCTGAATATTTTGATACTAATTTCGCAAGATCGATGACTTTTTGTTTTGCTCGTTCACTTGTATATGGCGGTGCATGGAAATATGTTGCTTCAAGTCCTACTCCACGTTTCGCAATCATATATCCTGCAACCGGGCTGTCAATTCCTCCCGACAAGAGAAGCATCGCTTTCCCATTTGTTCCAACCGGCATTCCGCCTGGTCCTGGAATAATTTCTGAATAAATATATATTTCATCTCTTACTTCAATATGAAGCATTACATCCGGTTTGTGTACATTGACACGGATTTCCGGAAATGCGTTCAAAATAGCTTCTCCAACTTCACAATTAATCTCCATGGAAGTTTTTGGATAGTTCTTTCTTCCTCTTCTCGCTTCTACTTTGAATGTAATATTTTTATCCGGATACATGTCGTCCATATAATTAACAACCGTCTTTTTCAAAGCGTCAAATCCTTCATCCGGTACATGTACTACCGGACAGATTCCAACAATACCGAATACTCTTTTCAACGCTTCTACAGTCTCTTCGTAATCATAGTCTCCTTCACATTCCACATACACTCGACCTGAAGACTTGTGTACTCTAAATGTTCCATCAACGTCCTGTAATGCAAAACGCATTTGACGCATTAATGCGTCTTCAAATAAATATCTGTTTTTGCCTTTAATGCCTATTTCTCCGTATTTTATTAAAAATGACTGGAATTTCATGTCTATTCTTCCTTCCCTTTTGTAACTCATTTCAATGCTAATGTCTTGTATATCTTCGAAGCATTGGTACACAATTATACAATACGCCAAGTGTGTAGTCAATTTCTTCTTTTGTTGTAAATTCTGACAAACTAAATCTCAACGTAGAATCCAAGAACTCTTTCGTTGTTCCGATACCGCGCAATACTCCACTGATTGCCGGATGATTCGATGCACAAGCCGAACCGGAAGACACATAGATTCCACGTTCTTCCAATGTGTGAAGCAGCACCTCACTTCTGATTCCTGCGATTCCCACACTCACAATATGCGGAGCGCTTCTTTCATCAGTCAGTCCGTGGACTTTTGTGTTCTCGATTTTTGCAATACCCTCAATAAATCTTTGTTTCAATTCTCTCATATGAGAAGTCTTAGCATCTAAATCTGTATATATTTCTTTTGCCGCCACACCAAGTCCTGCAATCCCCGGTACGTTTTCTGTGCCGGAACGAATATTCTTTTGCTGTTCTCCACCAAATATAATCGGATGAATCTTTACTTTTTCATTGACATATAACGCGCCAATTCCCTTTGGCCCATGGATTTTATGACCGCTGATAGATAACAGATCGATGCCTACTCTCTTTGGGTATATTCGATATTTTCCAAATCCCTGCACTGCATCAACATGGAATAATATATTTCGATTGTAGTTCTTTACAATCTGTACCGCCTCATCGATCGGCTGCACGGATCCAATTTCATTGTTCACATACATAATAGAAACTAAAATCGTATCTTTACACAACGCTTCTCTTAAATCCTGTAATCGAATCCGTCCTGTTTCATCAACTGGAAGATACGTGACTCTAAATCCTTCTTCTTCCAAATACTGCATCGTATTCAAAATTGCAGGATGCTCAATAGATGTAGTGATCAAATGATTTCCAGCTCTTTTATTCGCTCTCGCACAACCAATCAATGCAAGATTATCACTTTCGGTTCCTCCGGATGTGAAAAACAATTCCTTCTCCTGCACTTTTAAAAGCTTGGCAAGAATTTCTTTTGTTTCCCGAATATATTTTTCTGCTTCAACACCTTTTCTATGCATAGAGGAAGGATTGCCATACTCCTCGCACATCACCTTTCGAACGGTTTCCCCTACACAATCATAACACCTTGTCGTCGCGGAATTGTCCAAATATACTTCCATTTATCTTCTCCTATCTATTGTTCTTACTATCAGCTTATGTTTTTAGCTCTCTAGATGATACATCAAAACAGAAAGCATGGTAAGACCTGCAGTCTCTGTACGCAAGATTCGCTTGCCTAACGTCACAGGCTTTGCGCCCATCTCGACTGCTAATTCTACTTCTTCCTGCTCGAATCCACCTTCCGGCCCAATGAAAATTCCCACGGATTGTCCCGGCTCAATCGAACGGATCAACTGTTTTGTCTCTTGCATCCCTTCAGCCAGCTCATACGGAATCAATACAATATCCAACTGCTTTGCATAAGAAAGTGCTTCCTTATAAGACATGACTGATTTTACCTCCGGAATCCTCGCTCTTCCGGACTGCTTGGCGCCGCTTTCAGAAATACTGTTCCACCGCTCTACCTTTTTCGCAGCTTTTTTCTCATCTAGCTTCACTACTGCACGTCTTGTAGAAACAGGAATGATCTCCCACGCGCCCAATTCCACCGCTTTTTGTACGATCCATTCCATTTTATCACTTTTGGGAAGTCCTTGAAAAAGATAAAGCTTTGACGGAAGTTCTGTGTCTGCTTTCAGTTCTTCCAAAATCATTGCACATACTTCTTTTTCCGTAAACTCCTCGATCTTACATCTGTATTTCTTATTATTCCCATCGCTGACTTGGAATTCTTCACCAATCTTCATACGAAGCACATTCTTCATATGATTCACATCTGAGCCTTCGATGAAAATGTGATTCTCATTCACCTGATCCGGTGTCACAAAAAAGTGATGCATATGTGCCTCCTAGTTTTTTCTCGCTGTTACAGATACCCATTCTCCTTGATATGTTACTTCAAGAACCTCAAGTCCTGCTTTTTTCACAGCCTCAACTACAGTTTCTTCTTTGTCATCAATAATACCGCTTGTAATATAGATTCCTCCTTGTTTCAAATGATCTACGATCACAGGAGTCAACGGTACAAGCACATCCGCAAGAATATTGGCTACAACGATATCATATTTTTCATAACCGACCGTATCCTGCACCGATTTATCATCAATGATATTTCCAATCATAACTTCATATTGATCTTTGGAAATTCCGTTTTCTTCCATATTCTCATATGTTGCATCAATAGCACAAGGATCCAAATCTGTACCTACAGAATAATTTGCACCAAATTTCAATGCAAGCATTCCAAGAATTCCACTTCCACAGCCAACATCAAGAATTCGTGTGTCCTTTGTTACATATTTTCGAATCTGGCGGATACAAAGCTGTGTTGTCTCATGCATTCCTGTTCCAAATGCCGTTCCCGGATCAATGTGAACGATCATCTTGTCTTCATCTTCCGGCTTTACTTTCTCCCAAGACGGAATGATCAAAATATCGTCTACATAGAATTGATGAAAATACTTTTTCCAGTTATTGATCCAGTCTACATCTTCTGTCTGCGATTCTTCAATACTACATTCTCCCAAATCTATAAATTCTTTCATTTCTTCCAATTCCTGCTTTACATTCGCAAGAATACCTTCTATATCTGCGTCATCATCTAAATAGAAGCTTAAGTATGCCACTCCGTCATCTGCCTCTGTCTCCGGTAGAATGTCTACAAACATTTGCTCTTTGTCTGCCGCCGTAAGAGGAATCTTATCTTCTATTTCTACTCCTTCCACTCCGAGATCCGCAAGCATGCTGCTTACGATATCTTCCGCTTCTGTCTTTGTTTTTAATCTGAATTTATTCCATTTCATACATTCACCTTCCTAGTTTTATCCTAATATTCCAAGATGTTCCAACAATATTTTAACTCCCATCAGAATCAATATGATCCCTCCGGCAAGTTCTGCCTTCGCTTTATATTTTGCTCCAAATATATTCCCGATTTTTACTCCTGCCACAGAAATCAAAAACGTTGTTCCTCCGATAAATAGGACTGCGGGCACAATATCTACATGTAAAAACGCAAACGTCACGCCAACTGCCAACGCATCAATACTCGTTGCCACTGCAAGTCCAAGCATCTCTTTCACTGCAAGTTCATTTCCATCTACACTGCATACTTCCTCTTCTTCATCATCTGACAACGCTTCTCTGATCATATTTCCACCAATCAGCCCCAAGAGCACAAATGCGATCCAATGGTCAATAGAAGTAATCATGTCTTTAAACTGAACACCGAGAATATATCCTATAAGAGGCATAAACCCTTGAAAAAAGCCAAAATACAATCCAACGATCATTCCTTTTTTCCAAGTGCATTTTCTCATGCAAAGTCCCTTACACACAGAAACTGCAAATGCATCCATGGACAAACCTACCGCAATAAAAAAGAGTTCCAATATACCCATCTGCGCTTATTCTCCTACCATAATACGGATGATTTCTTCATTGGTTCCTTTCATGCCGTCTTTTCCCAATCTTCCTACATTGCGTATCGTTGCATCTACACCTTTGATTACAATTCCATCGCCGTCATAGAATTGTTGTCCTTGTTTATACATATTATATCCTAAAATTCCAGCATCGACTGCGGAAGCGATTTTGGCTGCACAAGATGCTTTCGCACCGTCACAAACGATTCCTGAAACAATTGCAAGTGCATTGACAATCGTATGAGCAATCTCTTCAAATGTACCTCCCATCAAATATGCGATTCCGGCTCCTGCTCCCGCTCCCGCGCTAACTGCACCACAAAAAGCAGACAAGCGACCAATTCCTGTCTTTTGATGAATTGTTACAAGATTGGATAAAGTTAAAGCACGGTATAATTCTGTTTCGCTTGATTTTAACTCTTTCGCATATTCAATAACCGGCAAAGATGCTGTCATTCCTTGATTTCCACTTCCCGAATTAATAATAACCGGAAGTTCACACCCATTCATTCTGGCGTCAGAGCCTGCTGCCGCTGCCGCTTTTGCTCTCGTACGTACATCATCTCCATATGTAGCAAGAAGTACTGAACCTATATTTGCTCCATAATCTCCACGAAGTCCTTCTTCAGAAATTGCCGTATTATAAGCAATCTGCCGATCCAATGTTTCTTTTACATCTTCTACTTCAACTGTATTGGCAAAGTCAAGGATATCTTCTACATTTAACAAAGATCGGTCAGTAAGTCCTTCTTCCTTTTCCCCTTCCACTTCAATCTGATAGAGTACATTTCCATCTTTTTCAATCAATACAATATTCGTGTGATAATTTGCAATTCTTACCTTTGCATAAGACTCCTCGTGGTATACTGTCACGATAATCTCAAACGTAATTCCGTGATCCACATGTTCTACTGTGATCGGGGTTGTTTCCAAGTATTCTTTCATCTTCCTTGTACCTTCTTGGGAAACCTCTGCGATCACTTCCAATTCTTTTTCTGGTTTTCCTGCAATGATCCCAGCCGTTGCCGCTGCAGGAATTCCTTTTAGATGGTCTGTGTTCGGAACAATCACGCTTTTCACATTTTTAATAATGCTTCCGCTCGCTTCAATACAAACTCTGTCCGGTAAACAGCCAAGCACTTCTCTGGCTTTTGCTGCCGCATATGCCAATGCGATCGGTTCTGTACATCCCATAGCCGGCACTAATTCTTCTTTTAAAATCTGCACATAAGCCTGATATTTCTCATCTGTTCTCTTCATTTTTCTATTCCTCATCTTTCACAAGTTTTACTATAACTCGCTGCATAACAATTTATTATACCATATATAGTCTTTTTCTGCTACAATCCGTTCCAATGTTTCAAGATTCTCGTCGGAATGTTCCACCTCTCGCGAATAATGATGGGCAACTTCTACCATATCCATAAAAGTAAATTGTTTCTCTTTTTTCCAATAAACTGCCATTGCCAGTTCTTCGATCAAAAGAGTGCTTACTACTGCCATCAGCATTTTGGAATACCCTCGTCCATCGTAAACACCACCACAAAAATACGTAAACACAAAATAGACCATTAATTGTTCACTATAACTGTGCTTTTGCAGAACATTCTCCTGAAACTCTGTTCGCATCTCCAAATATTCTTCTTCTGAATGATATAAAATACCTTCTAAATCTTTGATATAATCCGGCCATTGTTTTCTAAGTATTTCTAATTCACCGAATATAGACCATAGTTCCTGCATTGTCTGGAAGCGTTTTCCATTTTCCTCTTGACAACTCTTTAATTTTTTTAGAAAGCGTTGAGGAGCCCCCTCTTTTTCATAGCGCGCACATACTTCATCTACTTCAAAGAGATTTCTCTTACGAATCTTACATTCTGCATCATGTGCAAGTCCCAGCGCCATGGCGATTCGAAGTCCAATTTTCTCTTCTCTGTTTTGTAAGATTCGGATTGCACTTTCTCGTACTGACAAAAGCTTATCATACAAGAAATAATCGAACGTCTCTTCTTCCGCCTCATCTCTTTCCGTTTCTTTTGTCAAAAATCTTATCGGAGAAGTACAGCCTAAGATAAGTTTTCCTGCTTCCATGCAAGAAAGCGAAAGGGAAATTTCCCGTACATTCGGAAATTCTTCTATATGTCTCGGATAATTTCTACACGTTTTACAAAACATGTCAGGCCCTAATTCCGAACAAATATCACACAAATTATTCTCATCTAAAAATGCACATCTCCCATCATATTGTAGAAATGATCCTTCTTTCCAATCGATTGAATTGAAAAGCCGATTTCCAAAAGCTCCTTTGACCTTTCGATATTTTTTTAAAGAACGCTCATCGATCATGATCTGCCATCCTGCACAACAAGTGTCTTCGCATTGATCTGCCGTGCAGTGAAATTTATTATAGTAATGAGGTACCGTATACTGCATAATTATTCTCCTGTTATAAGTTTTACTGTGCTTCCGTCTGATTTTTGTTTTGTGACAATGATCTGCTTTTCTATTCTTTCTTTCAATTCCGCCACATGGGAAATGATTCCTACAAGACGATTTCCATCTGCCAAATTCAGCAATGCTTTTACCGCCTGATCCAACGTTTCCTCATCTAAAGAACCAAATCCTTCATCTATGAACATCGCATCCAATTGAATTCCTCCTGCCTCTGATTGAATCTCATCAGATAACCCCAAAGCGAGTGCGAGAGATGCTTGAAATGATTCTCCACCGGAAAGAGTTCGAACACTTCGTATACTACCATTGTAATGATCAATCACATCTAATTCAAGACCACTTTGACTTCTCAGATTTTCCGCAGTTTCTCTTCGCTTTAATTCATACTGTCCGCCGGACATCATCATGAATCTGGTGTTTGCTCTTGCTATGATCCGATTGAAATGACTCATTTGAATGTAAGTTTCCAACATAATCTTTTCTTTCCCACTTACGTTTCCGTTAGCTGTATTGGAAAGAGTTTTTACCATTTTCCATTGTTCTTCAACATTCTGTAGTTTTTCAAACTGTCCTTGGATTGCGTTTTCAACTCGCTTGTTCATTTGATAGTCTGTAACTGTTTTTTCTTTTTTCAAAAGAATCTCACGTTTTTTCTGCATACAACTTTGTTGCTGTTCCAAGAGTTCTGCATACTTTGAATCTTGAAATCCATCCAATTGCTCTTGTAACGTCTGTATTTTTGCAGTTTTACTTTGTATGGTTTCTTTTGTAGTTCGATACTGCTCTTCCGCACTACGATATGCCAAATCAAGAGCATTCTTCTGATCTTTTTTCTTTTCGAGCGCTTGTAAGGCGTCTTTCTTACTTGTATACGACAGAACAGAGATTGCCTTTTCATAACGTTCTGTTAAAATAGCGCATTCCCGTTCCATTTCATGATATCGACGTTCTTTTTCCTCCAGCATTTCGTCCCATTTTTTCAAATAAGACTCTCCTTTTTCATTCTGCTCTTCCAGTATCTTTTTTTGCTGAATCGCTTGATTTGCTCGTTTTCGCTGTTCGTTTATCGTGCTCTCTTGTATGTGCAGACACTGTACACGCTCTTCTAGTGACGATGAAATCGACTGCGGAATTTCTCCAAATAATTCTTTGCATGTTTCTTCCAACTGTTTTTTCTTTTCTTCCAGTTGTCCTTTCGTTTTACCGGCCTTTTCACTTAATAAAAAGACTTGATCGGATAACTTTTGATTTTTTTCCTTGATACGCTTTAGTTCCTCTTCTGTACAAGTCGATTCTTGTATTTTTGCAGGATTTGGATGATGAGTCGCCCCACAGACCGGACAAGGCGCACCCTCTTCCAAATGTTCAGCCAATATTCCAGCCTGCCCATCTAAGAAATTCTGTTCCATCTGTTCAAAAATCTTTCGAATCCGTATGCTTTCTGCATTCCCCTTCTGATAGTCTTCCTGTGCATTTTTCAACCGTTTTGCCAATTCTCGATACTCAACGAGAACCTTTTGGAAATTGCGAACCTTCGCTTTTTCTTCCTTTACTTTCTGCTCCTCTTGTTCCAAACGTACACACCGTGCATCCAAATCTTGATACTGCACAAGCAGCTCTTTTATTTTTTGTAGTTTTCCCGTTCCGTTTTCCTTTTTCTCTTTTAAATCTTCTCTTTCTTTTTTCAAAGCAGACGTCTGAGCCTCTGCCTTCGTTTTTTGTTCCAAGATATGATCGGCTTCTTCATACAGTGAAAGTTTTTCTTCAGATCCTGCAATATCCAATGCTAACTTTTCTCTCTCCGGCTGCCGTTTTTCCTCTGCCTTTAAAACTTCTTCTATTTCTGGCATCCGCGAAATCCACACAGCCAATTCTTCATTGATCCGTACAAGTTCTTGTTCTGCACGCTTTTGATTTTCCGCTTTCCCAATTGCCTTTTGAATCCCTGCAATCTGTTCTTCCAAACACTCCAAGTTATAGTCACATTCCAGAATTGTCTTTTTCTCATCTTCTATTAAACATGCTAAAAATTGCAACGTCTCTTCTACAGTATTGTCTTTTCGTTCGTCATCCGAATGAATTTCCGTCTTATATTGTTGGATACTTTTCGTCAATTGCTCATACTCTATTCGGAGTGTACCGGACATAGTCTTTAAGCGTTCCTGCAGAATCTGATACTCTTTTGTATGAAATATTTCTCGAAAAATCTTACTTCTATCCTCTGTTTTTGCAAAAAGCAGTTTCAGAAAATCACCCTGAGCGATCATAGCTATTTGCGTAAATTGGCCTCGATCCAGTCCAATCAACTCGACGACTGCCTTCGTCACTTCTTTGCTCTTCGTAATAATTTTCCCATCTGGATACTCCAATTGAGCATCTGCTTTTTCTGTCGTCAGTCCTTTTCCTTTTTTTGCAGGCCTTAAATATTCCGGATTCCTACGCACCCGATACACTTCGTTACGATACTGGAATTCTAACTCTACAAACGTTGGTGTTTCTTCCTTTGCATATTTACTTCGAAACATATCTGACTCTCGATTATTTCCACTCGCTTCTCCGTAAAGTGCAAATGCGATTCCATCAAATATCGTAGTCTTACCTGCTCCCGTATCTCCGGTAATCAAATAAAGTCCCCGCTCACCAAGCTGTTCAAAATCAACCTTCACTTCTCCCGCATACGGTCCAAAAGCAGACATGGTAAGTTTTAATGGTTTCATCTAAGATTCCTCCCATATTTCTTCAATCAGTAACTGCAAAAACTTCTGTTGCTCTTCTGACATGTTCTGATTATTTTGAAGTTCATATAATTCGCCAAATAACTCCATCGGTGTTTTTTGCTTGATATGCTTTGCTTCTTCAATATTTTGACTCATTTTCGTTCGTTTATTGTCATAATCTATTTTCATAATATTAGGATAAACCACTCGAAGCTTATTCAAAACATCCGGGATATCTTCTTCATCTGTAAGGGTCACATGCATATAGTTGTCGCATGTTTGCTTTTGATAAAACTGTTTCGACACCAATTCTTCATAAGTTCCTTTGATTTCACATAGATCACGCAAAGGAGAAAGCGGAACTGTCCGAATCGTCACCTCATCTTTTTCCCGTAACTCCACAACTGTAACAGATTTTTGATGTGTACTTTCTGAAAATGAATATTTTAATGGCGACCCGCAATATCGTATCTTATCTCCAGCCATATTCTGCGGTCTATGTATATGCCCCAATGCAACATAATCAAACACAGCAAAACGAGAGGCATTGACATTGTCTATGCCTCCCACGGATATTTCTTCTGACTCCGACCTCAAAGCTCCTGTTACAAACTGGTGTGCCAAAATCACATTTCGTTTCTTCTTGTCTATCTGCATTGCTTCGACTACCGCTTGAACCGCCTCATCATAGCTATGAATCTCCTCCTGTTCTTCTAGCACACGACGAACATAAACCGGCTTTATAAACGGCAGTAAATATACATTCACCTCTCCATAAGTATCTTTTAGCACAACAGGAGATGGAATTTGCGTAAATACCGGTGAAACAAACACTTTCTTTTCTTTCATCAGTTCTCCGCCAAACGCCAATCGTTCTGCCGAATCATGATTTCCACTGATCAAAAATATATACAAGTCGCGTTTTGCAAGTTCATTTAAAAACCAATCAAACAATTGCACCGCTTCCGCAGGCGGAACCGGCTTATCATAGATATCTCCCGCAATAAAAACACCGTCTGCATTTTCTTCATCAATGATTGTTAAGATTTCATTCAAGATATAGTTCTGATCTTCTATCATAGAAAATTCATTCACACGTTTTCCTAAATGCAAATCCGATAAATGAATAAATTTCATCCCTATCCTCTCTACTAATACTGTCTTTTTACTTCCACGTTACTCTGATCTTACAGTCTTCACTCAATTCGCAAGATTCTGCCGTCAGCATGATTCCAGCCTTTTTAAATGCTGCACAAAGACGCATGAACACATCGCAAATCACATTCTCATACCGCATATTCTCTTTATATGTAGCATAGCGTTCTTTGTCTTTTATCATCTCCAATGGTAAAATATGTCGTTCCAAATCCCATGTCCATATTTTTCCATAATCCAAAAACTGAAACTCCTGAGCATTTGTTTTTTCTCTTCCACATTCCAAATTAGACGGAATCTCTTTTAATTTTTCTTGATAAGAGTTCATGACATCATAAATTCGACGCACTTGCTCTTTGGTCATCTTGTACATCTCAATACCAATGATTTCATCAAACAGCTTATATCTGCAATATCTCAAATTACCGTTTCCATATAATTCAATAGAAAAACCGCCGTCATCTCCTTCGATTCCCATCTCCGGTCCAATTCGATAGGAAAAAACGATGTGTTCTTTTCTCAATTCTTCAAACTTCATACTTACCCCTTATTTCTTTTCTGTCTATTTTTTAATCTGCCTTAATTGCCCAGCGCATTTTTGTAGAACGGGCGCGACTGTTCATATTACATTCTTCGGCAGACGGACGAATTACTTCATTCGCAATCTCTTGATATATACCTGCCTTTTTTAATTCTTTAAATGCTTTCTTTACAATCCGATCCTCCCCTGAATGGAATGTAAGAATCGCCACACGCCCACCTGACGCCAATGCTTCCGGAAGTTTTTCCATAAATTCATACAGCACTTCAAATTCACTGTTTACATCAATACGAAGCGCTTGGAATACACGGGCACAGGATTTTTTCACCGCATCTTTCCGATCTTTTTCCGGTATGAAACTCAATGCTTCCTCAATCACATGCTGCAGCTCTGTTGTTGTTTCAATTGCCTCTCCACGCCGTAGCTTCTCATGTATCAAAGCTGCAATCTCTTCTGCGTAAGGCTCGTCTGAATTTTCCCAAAGCATACCTGCAAGTTCTTCTTCCGTTACTTCTTTCAGACGCTCTGCCGCAGAAGTCCCTTTTTGTGGATTCAAACGCAGATCAAGAGGCCCCTCCTTTTTATATGTAAATCCTCTTTCCGGATTATCAATCTGCATGGAAGGCACTCCCAAATCTGCCAGCACAAAATCAAATGGGCCATGTTCTTTGGCTACTTGATCTATGCTTGATCTCAAGAAATTCCAAAATCTCTTTTACACAGATAGAGATGTGCATTCCTACCGGTGTTCCTCCCTTTTGAATCACCTTTGCAATCGTTTCCGGATACTTTTCCGGCTGTAATTCTTTATATTTTTCCTTGTAATTTCTTGGATGTGTTCCTTTGTATCTCACCCTTCGTTTGTGCTGCACTTCCTGCTCCACTTTCATGCTCTCCTTTTACTTGATACTGCCGTCTTTATTTTTGAATTCTCTCTGCAAAATCTTTCATTACTTCAGAAATCTTAATCTGCTGTGGGCATACTTTTTCACAACTTCTACAGCCAATACACTCTGACGGTCTTTTTTCCTGCTCTACATTTTTCAATACAGATTCCGGAATCTGTTCCAAACCTGCAAATATATTGTTATTGTATGTCTCTAACAATGATGGAATCTCCAATCCCTTCGGACAATGTGTTGTACAATAACGACAGGCTGTACAAGGAATCATTCGTCCCATCATACCGTCTGCAATTCTCAAAATCACATTTAATTCTTCCTCATTCAAAGGCTTATCTTCCTCAAACGTCTCAATATTTTCCTTAAGCTGTGTAAAATTCGACATACCTGAAAGAATCATTTTTACATTCGGAATTGTCTGTAAGAAACGGAATGCCCAAGCCGGAATATTTTCGTCCGGACGTAATTCTGACAACTCTTTTTCCGCTTCTACCGACAACGAAGCAAGCTTTCCGCCTCGCAGCGGTTCCATGATCCATACAGGAATATCATATTCTTCTAAAAGTTCCACTTTCTCTTTTGCTTTCTGATATGTCCAGTCTAAATAGTTAATCTGAAGCTGACAAAATTCAATATGTTCTCCATAGGCTTCTAAGAATCTTCTCATTACGTCACAATCTGCATGTGCCGAAAAACCAAGATGACGAATTCTTCCGTTTTCTTTCTGTTTCAATAAATATTCCAGTAGTCCGTATTCTCTATTCAAATATCCATCAATGTTTTCTTCTGTTACACTATGGAATAAATAGAAATCAAAATACTCTACACCGCATTTTTCCAACTGTTTCTCAAAAATCTCTTCGATCTTTTTGAAGTTTTCCTCATCATATCCCGGAAATTTACTTGCAAGATAGAAACTGTCTCTAGGATGTGCGGAAAGCACCTTTCCCATAACCGTTTCAGAATTTCCGTTATGATATCCCCATGCCGTATCATAATAATTGATTCCATGCTCCATCGCATAGTCTACCATCTCTGCTGTAGCTTTCTCATCAATCTTGGAATTATCTCCATCTATTAATGGAAGTCTCATCGTACCAAGTCCAAGCATGGATAATTGCATACCTTTAAAATCTCTGTAAATCATAATTATTCCTCCGTTCTCCAGCAAACTCATAGTTTTATTATATCAGCAGAACCTTTGAAATACAACAGACCATTATCCCAACTTTCTATTTCGATATTCATTTGCAGACATGCCTGTATATTTCTTAAACACTCTGGAAAAGTGTGCAATATCCAGAAATCCAACTTGATCCGCAACGTCTCCGACACGGAGCGAAAGGTCATTGAGTAATTGTTTTGCCTCTCGAATACGGACTTCATTCAAAAGATCGCAAAAACTTTTCTTTGTATGACCATTCAAAAGTTTACTTAAATGCCATTGACTTACGTACATTTTTTCCGCCAATTCGCTCAATGTTAATTTTTCCGCATAATGCTCATCTAAATAATCCAACGCATTTTTTACAAGAAAGCTTCCTGCACAGTCTTGCATTTCATCGTCTATAAATGTCGTTCCTTGTTTTCGTTTTTCCAACTTATTTACCATAAACTGGACAGCCTCTTCCAGTTCTGACAGATTGGAGGGTTTTAACAAGAACCGGCTTACACCCAAATTAATTGCAGTCTGTGCAAATTCAAAATCACGGTATCCCGTCAAGATTGTAAACATCATATCCGGATGACCTACTCGAAGTGACGTGATCATCTGCAAACCTTGCATACCGGGCATTGCAATATCTGTAAAAACAATATCCGGTTTCTTTTTCTCTATCAGCTCCAAACCTTCCTTCCCGTCAAATGCCGTTCCAACAATCTGACAGTCATAGTATTCCCATTTGATGACTCTCGAAAGCCCCTCAACTATAATCGGTTCGTCATCAACTATTACTACTTTATACATATAATCCTTCCTTTAAACATATTCTTTCTATATTACATGATGCCAAGATGATAAGTCTTGCGCATACGTGATTTTCATCACTTTGTATGATCTTTAATCCGCAGGGTTCTCCATATAAGATTCTCAAACGTTGATGTACATTGGTAATCCCCATACTCCCTGACGATTCTGTTTTTCGGTCATAATCCCCCTGCAATAAGCTTCTTATTTTATCCTTTGCATATTGATCAAGCTTCCCTTCGTTGATAATTTCCAAATAAAGATATTCTCCTTCCGAATACCCTCGTAAAACCAGTTCTCTTGTTCCCTGATGACGAAATCCTGCCCCATACTCTACAGCATTTTCCAAAATTGGCTGGATAATCAATCGTGGAACCATATAATCCATAATCTCATCCGGTATTTCTTTTACGATTTTCAGACGGTTACCAAAACGCTCCGAAATAATATACAAATATGCATCTACGTAGCTCATTTCTTGTGAAAGAGTGACTTCCGGTTCATGTTTGCGATCAATTCCTGCATTCATAATCGTAGCCAACGCTCCTATCATTTGAGATACTTTTTCATTTCCGGAAAGTCTTGCCTCCCAATTGATAATTTCCAATGTATTATTCATAAAATGTGGATTCAGATGTGACTGCAATGCCATGATCTTCGCATCTCGAAGCGCCAATTCTTCTTCGTAAATATGATCAAACCAGTTTTTCAATACTTTTGACATATGATTAAATGCTTCTGTCAGATTTTGAAATTCTTTGTTTTGTGGTTCATAGTCTAACGTATATCCTAACTTTCCTTTCTTGATTTCTTCTGCTCCGCTTAATATCTTTTCAATCGGCTCGGAAACATGTTTGGAAAATATTCGCATCAATACAAGTAACATAGGAATCAAGCATAAAGCAATTCCTAACAGAATAGTCTCATATCCTAAAAATGGTTTAAATGCAATGCTGTCGTCAAATCTCACGAACATTGTGAAATGAAAAATCCCCGCATTCACCTCGTGATAAATACGAAGAATTCCATCTTTCCACATATAACCGGAATCATCTCCTACTTTTTTAAAATCTACTTCCTCTTCTGTTGCCTTTGTTCCCAACAATTGCAATACGAAATCATCCAGATACATCGTCACAGAGGTTCCTCTCTCATATGAAGCATATCGTTCCAAACCATATTCCTGATTGATTTTCAACGCAAGTACCGCTATCCTGTTATCATTCAGATCATAAACATTTCTTACAAGATACAATTTTTTCCCATAGACACAAAATTTAGTTTCCTCTCGCATCATTTCTGCAAACTCTATTAGTTTTTCTCCATCTTCCTCCCAGTAATTCTGCATATATCTGGAATCTCTCGTGAAACTCTTGCGAAAAAAACTGCTATTTAAAGCATTGGGATTTTCCAAAAACCATAGTTTTGCCGTATCCACAATTTCCTGACTTCCATATTTTTGACTCATCTGTTCCTTAGACAACGCCAAGAACTCTTCTTCCGTTATCTTTCCTTCTTCATAATCATGAAAGCCCGAGATAATTTCCCCTTCATATGATATTGCTCTTGATAGTTGTATTACTTTTTGAAACCGTTCAACTGTTGTTCGGTCATGATACTTTAGTTGTGTGATCTGCTGTAAGATTTTACTGTGAAAGTGATTACTGTTGATATAATAAAAATGACATAAGACAATCATTGCCATAGGAATCAAACAACAGACCGTAACCAAAACCGTCAAACGTGACTTAATTGATATTTTCTTTCGCATCTCTCTTCTCCTTTTTCTCCTGTCATATCCTACCACAAATTTCCTATTATTCACAATCATTTTCCATTATATTCCAACAATATTAATTGAAATAGTGCAAAACATGCCAAAATTTGTATAAATTTGTTCAATTTGCATTTTACGACATAGATTTCCTAATAACTACGTCATGAAAAAAGATGAACCTTTAAATTCAGTCCATCTCTTCTACTCTTTGATTCAGCCATTCTACCGCTTCCCATATTCCATCCGTTGTAAAGGGAAAATCTTTGGATTTTTTTTCTTCTGCTTTTGTTGCCTCCCAGCAGTATTGCCCCAACCAATAAGAAGCTCTTAATACATCTTCCTCTTCGCTTTTTTCTTTATATAGTCGAAAACGTAATTTCCCATCACTTCCTGTAAAGGCCTCTTTTTTTAACAAATTGATACTGATCATGCCTTTCAAATCTATCATAGTATCCTCACCTTTCTCAAAATCTATCCTTAATTTTTCCCATTCCCAACCTCTAGTCTCTGTTACTCAATTTTTTCTGAAGCTCCGCACACAAAAATGGGATCTGATTCTGAAAATCTACCGCATATGTTCTTGCATCTTCTGATGCCATCGTTCCTTCAATACATGCCACTACAAAATCAGCCGCAAGTTTTAAAGAATCTCCTAATGAAAGTCCTCGCATTAATCCTCCTACGACAACAGAAGAATAGGCGTCTCCTGTTCCATGAAAACTCTGTGCACATTTATGAGTGAAATACTCAAATTCCTTTCCCTCTTGATCCAATGCCGCAACACCAAGCTTATTTTCCTCATAGCTCACACCTGTAATTGCCGCAGTTTTACAACCAAGTTTCAAAAGCCTTTCTAACAATTCTCTTACATAAGCTCTGTCATGTTCTGTTTTATAAGGCATTCCCGTCAACAATGCCGCTTCTGTAATATTCGGTATGATTACATCTGCTTTAGCACACACTTTCGCCATCTCTGCTGGAAACTTCTCGTCAAATGCCAGATATAATTTTCCATTATCTGCCATGGCCGGATCTACAACAATCGTTGTATTTTCCTTTTTAAATCTGTCAAAAAACTCACAGATTTGATGACATTGTTCCGCAGAAGCAAGATATCCTGTATAGATTCCTTCAAAATCAATCTGTTCCTTCTCCCATGCATCTGCAATCGGTTCAATCTGATCCGACAGATCTTTTACTGTGAAATTTTTGAACATGGTATGTGTGGACAATACCGCTGTCGGCAAAATGCCACATTCCACTCCCATTGCTGAAATAACAGGTAATGCCACTGTAAGCGAGCAGCTTCCCACACACGATATATCTTGTAACGTCACGATTCGTTTCATTTTCATCTTCCTCCATTCTTTTCCATCTAGTATAACAGAAACTGACATGATAAAACATATCCATTCTCCCACTTTTTAACCATACCACTTTTCCATAAAAGAATTTCCTATATCGTCAAAAAACTCTCCATAACGGAGAGTTTTTGCCTAATTTTTATTCTTTTTTCCTTCTTCATAGCTTCGAAGTGATGCCAGCGCTTTTTTGGACATCGGGAATAAAATAAAGATATTGAACAGTGTCATTAATCCAACTCCTACATCTCCCAAATCCCACACAACTGTATATGCTGCAAGTCCTCCGATAAAAAGCATAACCAATGCAACTACTTTATATCCCGTCTGTGATGCCCAGTTGTCTCCGAATAAATATGCTACATTCGATCGGGCATAAAACAAGATTCCGATAAAAGTAGAAAAACTAAACAACCAAAGAATTACCGCAATAAATATCACTCCAAATTGTCCCATGTGATACTGCATTGCACCTTGAAGGAAATCCATTCCCACAGATCCATTGGTAAATTCAGCAGGAGTTAATAACATAATGAAAGCAGTACAACTACAAATAACAATTGTATCAATAAATACTCCTAACGCCTGAACCAAACCAACTTTCGCCGGATGATCTGTTTCGGCAGTAGCGGCAGCACACGGAGCAGAACCTGATCCTGCTTCATTGGAGAATAATCCACGTTTTACTCCATTCATAAGAACAGCGCCAAATCCACCGGCTACAACTTGGCGAATACCAAATGCTTCTGCAAAAATCCTGCTGAACACTGCCGGAAGCTGTCCGATATTTAATACGATAATCACAATTGTCATTACAAAATAACAACCTGCCATAATCGGAACAAGAACATCCAATACTTTTACTGTTGCATTTTTTCTTAAAACAATGATCGCAGCCAATACAACAAGAGCAATTGTCGTGTAAAGCGGCGGTATATGAAATGCGTTGTCAAAAGCAGATGTAACCGAATTACTGATTACCTGACTGATTCCACACCAGCAGATCAAACCGGAGATTGCAAATAGTACCGGAAGAATTCTGTAACGTTTTACTTTTCCACTCTTTTCTTCTAAATATTTATGGATATAGTATGCCGGACCACCGCGAAAGCCCCCATAAAGAGGATCTTTTTCTTTATATAGCTGTGCAAGCGTTGCTTCAATAAACGCTGTGGATGAACCGATCAAAGCCGTAACCCACATCCAAAATACAGCTCCGGCTCCACCTGCCGAAATCGCCGCAACCACTCCGACAAGATTTCCCATTCCGACACGAGTTGCTGTAGATACGATCAAAGACTGTACCACAGAAAGCGCTCCGCCTTTCCCTTTTCCGTCTTTCTTCTCCAAAAGTGCATGAATCATATCCGGGAATAAACGAATCGGAAGAAAACGTGTCTTCACAGTAAAATATATTCCTGCGGGAATCAAAATAATAACCAAAAGTGACAATGGGAGTTTCTGACCTCCCGGAAGCGGAAGCACAAATAAATCTCCCCATAAGAAGTTGTACACCGCCCGAATCAATTCCACGATAAAATCACCCATTACTCTCTATCCTCTCTTTTTTAATAATCTTACAGATTTACTTATCAAAATCCGTCTCAAATACTCCTTCCGGAGTTCTCATTGTAAGAAGTCCCAAATTAAAATCTTCTTCCATAATGGTAATATGATATTCAAAGATCACATCTTCCTCAAATTTTGATAAGAGAATGTACGTTCCATTTTCTTTTCCGTCAATTTGATCACAAATATCATCATACACATCTCTTCCTGAAATCGCTCTCGGATAACCGGATGCCTTGATTTTTTCTTCAATTGCTTTATATAACTCTTCCATATGTTCCTTTCTTCAAGATTCCTTGATTAATTTTTCTCGACTTTTTGGAGGCAACATATTGTCTCGACATGAACCGTATGCACAAATTGGTCTACTGCCACACATTTAACTACTCGATATCCTCTTGCCTGCATCATCTCCAAATCTCGCGCCAAACTCGTCACTTTACATGACACATACACAATTCTATCCACACCATAATCCAGTATCTTCGGAAGCGCTTTTGGATGGATTCCATCTCTTGGCGGATCCAGTACAATCACATCCGGTTTCTCTTCAATCTCATCCAATACTTTGAAAACATCTCCTGCTATAAATTTGCAGTTGGATAAACCATTGCGCGCCGCATTTTCTTTTGCCGCTTCTACTGCCTCTTCAATAATTTCAACTCCAATTACTTCTTTTGCTACAGGAGCCAACATCTGACCAATAGTTCCTGTTCCGCTAAATAAATCGTAAACAACCATATCTTTAATATCTCCAATATAGTCTCTTACGGTCTGATAAAGTACTTCTGCACCACAGGAGTTTGGTTGGAAAAAGGAAAATGGAGTAATCTTAAATTCCATTCCAAGAAGCTCTTCATAAAAATAGTCCTGTCCATAGAGAATTCTTGTCTCATCGCTCTGAACAACATCTGACAAAGAGTCATTCAATATATGTAAAATTCCAACAATCTTACCTTCCAGATCAAGCGCCAACAATTTCTGAACAAGAGGCTCCATCTCATGTTCCTCCTGTGTTGTCGTCACAAGATTCACAAGAATCTCTCCTGTCTTATCCCCTCTTCTTAAAAGAAGATGACGAAGATAACCTACATGCTGCATCTTTTTGTAATAACTTACCTTCTTTTCTTGAAAATGCTCTAGTACACAGAGCAAAATTTTTGTGAGATCTTCATGAACAAGCTTACAGTCTCCAGCTGTCAGCACATCATATGTACTTCCCTTTTTATGAAGTCCAAGAGACAACGGCCCATCTTTGTATTCATCTCCAAAGGAAAATTCCATCTTATTTCGATAAGCAAATTCCTTCGGGCTTGCCTTTACACCTTCAAAAATATAGTCTCCTTCAATCACAGCATCCAAAATTTCTTTCACCTGCTGTCCTTTCATACGCATTTGCTCCTCATAGGACATAGTCTGATACATACAGCCTCCACATGATGGGAACAAACTGCAGACCGGCTCACGCGTTTCAAGAGGAGATTGTTCAAGAACTTCCAATAATCTCCCTTCTGCCTTTCCTTTCCGAATCTTATTTACACAAAAACGTACTTTTTGACCCGGAATCCCATTTTTCACAATCACAGTTTTTCCCTCTTCCGGAAGTGCTACGATTCCCTTATTCGGGAATTCTACTTTTCCTATGATTCCTTCAAAAATCTGTCCTTTTTTCATCTATGTTCATCCTCGCTTATTTACTATTGCTTTTTTATTCTATCAGCAAAGTCCTCTTTTGCCAAGTAAATTCTTTAATAATTTAAAGCAAAAAAGGATTCCGCCAAAAAAAGACGTGGTCATCTGACCACGTCCTTCTCATTGTCCACACTTTTTCCTAAACTTCGTCTGCGTCTCCGAAAAACTCATCATCATCAAAATCGTCCTCGAAGTCTTCATCAAAATCTTCTAAATAATCCGGTGTAAAGAAGCAGTATACTGCATACGCGATTCCCGCTACTGCTGTAACAACACCGATAATTGCCAGTACCCAAAGAATCGTTGTCTTTACTTTGTCTTCATCTTTCTTGTGTAATAATTCACTTACTTTTGAAGCTGCAATAATATCCTCAAATTTACTCATAACTGCACGTCCTTTCTGTTTTTTGATTCGATACAACTATCATTGTCATCATTATAACACCATTGCATCACTTTTACTACTAAATTATCAGTTTTTATATCTTTTGTAATTTTGCAAATGTAGCAAACATCTTTTTCACACCTGCTTCATCAAATTGTACCGTCACTTCATAATCTCTGCCGCCTGCATTCATACCGATCACAAGCCCTTCGCCAAATTTCATATGCTTTACCCGATCGCCCACATCATAACCCGGTCCCTTTCCATCTGCTTTTCCAAATTGCTGTACCGGTTTGGGCGCTTGATAGGCTTTGGCATGGAAATTCTGCTTCGCTTGCATATATGCGCTTAGCTTTTTCGTATCCATTTCTTCTTTACAGATTGCATTTCCTGTAGAAAGAAGGTACATCGGTACTTCTTTTAAAAATCGTGACATTTTATTATATTGCGTTTCGCCGCGAACCATACGTCTTCTTGCGTATGTCATGATCAACTCATGTTTTGCCCTTGTAATTCCAACATAACACAAACGCCTTTCTTCCTCGATCTCAGAAGGATCGTCCGCTGTGATCGTCATATAACTTGGAAAAAGTCCATCTTCCATTCCTGCTAAGTATACCCTTGGGAACTCCAGACCTTTTGCGCTATGTAACGTCATAAGCACTACGTAATCGCTCGTTTCATCTAAGCTGTCAATATCTGCAACAAGGGCAACCTCCTCTAAAAATCCACTCAATGTCGGACGTTCAGTCTCACACGATTCTTCATATGCAACGATTTTATTTTTCAACTCATCAATATTTTCCATTCGGGCTTCGGCTTCTTCTTCTCCCTCTGCTTCCAAATATTCTCTATAAGCCGTCATCTCTATAATTTCGTCCATCAATTCCGAAAGACTCACCTCGGAAACTCTTTGCTTAAAATGCTCGATCAAAGCAACAAATGAAGTTAGCTTCGCTCCACTTCGCCCGATATTAGGGATCAGATCTACACTGCTTAATGCATCATAAAAAGTAATTTCCCTCTCCATTGCATTTTCCTGTACTCTGTTTATTGTAGTAGCTCCGATTCCACGCTTTGGCACATTGATAATCCTCTTTACCGCAAGATCATCTTTTCCATTATCGATCGTTTTGAAATATGCAAGTAAATCTTTGATTTCTTTTCGTGCGTAGAAATTCACTCCACCCACTACCTTATAAGGTATGTTTGCCGCCACAAATCGTTCCTCAAACATACGCGACTGTGCATTTGTTCGATATAAAATCGCATGATCATGATAAGAAAAAGAACCTTCCTTTACCTTGTCTCTAATATCGCCTACAACATAGTCTGCCTCATCATATGCAGTATCAAACTCTCGAAATTTGATTTTCTCGCCTTTTTCATTCTCTGTCCAAAGCTTTTTCTCTTTTCTTCCCACATTATGACTGATTACTGCATTTGCTGCATCTAAAATATTGGTTGTTGAACGATAATTCTGTTCCAGCTTAATAACTGCTGCATCTTCAAATTCCTGTTCAAAATTCAAGATATTTTTAATATTTGCTCCACGGAATTTATAAATGGATTGGTCATCATCTCCAACTACACACAAATTCTTATATTTCCCGGCAAGAATACGAATCAACTGAAATTGCACAGTATTCGTATCTTGATATTCATCTACCATAATATAGCGAAATCTCTCTTGATAATAGTCCAGTACGTCCGGCTGTGTCTGAAAAAGCTGTACCGTCTTCATCAACAAATCATCAAAATCCAACGCATTATTAGAGCGTAATGTCTTCTCATACTCCTCATACACCTGCGCAATTTTCTGCTGCTTGAAATCTCCCTCTGCGCGAAGGCGAAACTCCTCTGGCGTCACCATTTCATCCTTTGCTGAAGAAATTGCCCCCAATAATGTTCTCTCTTTGAACAACTTGGTATCAATCTTCAGATATCGGCATACATCTTTCATTACTGTTTTTTGGTCATCTGCATCATAAATCGTAAAATTATTATCATATCCAAGTCGATCAATAAATCTTCGCAAAATCCGCACGCAAGTCGAATGAAACGTACTGACCCAAATACTTTCCGAGCCGAATCCTACAAGAGAATCCACTCTCTCACGCATCTCACCAGCCGCTTTGTTTGTAAATGTAATTGCAAGAATATTCCACGGGTTCACACCCTTTTCTTCAATCAGATAAGCAATACGGTGAGTCAATACTCTCGTTTTCCCCGAACCGGCGCCCGCCAAGATCAGAAGCGGACCTTCCGTATGATATACTGCTTCTCTTTGTTCTGTATTTAAAGTATCATATATACTCATGTTTCCAACACCATCCTTGATCCTTTTCTATTCGAATGTATTTTCTATATTAACATACTTTTAGCACAGTTTCAGCATAGAAATAAATTTCTACCACACTAACTTTGTAAAAGACACCTCACAAAATGAATCAGCAGATATCTAATCCCCCCAATTCTTACAACTTCATCTCGATCACCGCGTGATGAATCTGATGATCTTTCATTTCATCAATCATTACACGAATACTTTCTGTCTCTAATTCTATTTTTGCATCTCCGTCTTTCGGTACCGTACCAAACTTTTGAAATACAAATCCGGTCAGCGTATCACAATCTTCTGCCGTAATTGGAACTCCTATTACTTCTTCTATATCGCTTAATCGTATATTTCCTTTTACTTCCCACTTGTTATCACTTATATGAGTAATGGAAATCTCTTCCTCAGAGCATACTTCCATATCATTTAGATCTCCGACAATTTCTTCTAACAAGTCAAACAAAGTCACGATGCCAACCGTTCCGCCGTATTCATCTAATACGATTGCCATAGACTGTTTCTCCTGTTTCATATTTCTAAAAAGCACGTCTGCTTTTGTCGTTTCCATAACAAAATACGGTGAAGTAATTGCCAAATCAAGAACCTTGTCCTTGTTTTTTTCTTTTAATCTAAAATAGTCTTTCGCATTTAATATACCAATTACATGGTCTATCGAATCACCGCAAACGGGATAAAGCGTATGCCGCGTATTGTGGATTGTTTCGTCCCATTTCTTTATATCATCTGACAGCCACAACATCGTCACATCCGTTCGATGTGTTGCTATCGTACCTGCCATAATATCATTAAACTCAAAGACATTTTGAATGAATTCTTTCTCCTGACAGTCAATCGTTCCCTTCTCACTTCCTGCATCAACAAGCATACGTATCTCTTCTTCGCTCACTTGATCTTCCGCTTCATTTGGATCGATACCGCAAATCTTCAAAACAATGTTTGTGGATATAGAAAGAAATGATACAATCGGCTTACATAAAACTGAAATTCCCATAACCAGCCCCGAAATGCTCATTGCCAATTCTGCAGATTTTTTCATTGCAATTCTCTTTGGAACCAATTCTCCGAAAACTAATGTAAAATACGACAATACTAATGTAATTAATACTACAGCCACAGTATCTAAAGTAGCTCTTGGAATATTTATCCCCATCTTGATTACCCAATCTACCAAGGGCTCTGAAAAATTATCTGCTGCAAAAGCGCTCCCCAAAAATCCCGACAATGTAATTGCAACCTGAATGGTCGCAAGAAATCTTGCCGGTTCTTTTGTCAAACGTACCAATCGTTTTGCACGACCATTGCCTTGCTCCGCCATTCGTTCCAATTTTGTTTCGTTCATTGATAAAACAGCAATCTCCGCACTCGCAAAAATCGCATTCAATATAATTAAAATAATCTGTACTAATAAAAGAATAAAAATAGATGTACCCATAACTAAAACCCTTTCTACAATAAAATTCTATGAATATCCCACTTGCTTAAAAGCAACAAAAGACATGCACTATGATCTAAATACATAGTCCATGCCTTGTGATATATAAATAAAAATTCTATTGAATTGGTTCGCTTCAGATTCACTATCACTTTCGTCCATGTTACATATTGCTCCTTTCAAATAATATCGTCACAGATTATAGCAAAGGAAAAAATCATAGTCAATCTGAAAACAAGAAATTTTATCCTTATTTAATAATTATTCCTTGCGGTATTTTCACAGAAACAACTAAACTGACATAATAGCTTTCCAAACTTTCATCTCGTTCCTGCATAGAAAGCACTTCGCAGTTCTCCTTTGCTAATGCCATAGCCAATTTGGAAATATTGACTTTTGCAAATACATCAGCTGCTTTGTCAGAGATAACCTTATAATCTATGTTCATCTCATCCAGAACATAGGCAAGCGTTTGCACATTCGTCACTTCAAGGCGAATGCATTTACGACACGACGCTTCCAATTCTTCCACACTGATTTCCTTAATCATTCTTCCGTTATCAATAAACCCATAATGCGTCGCAAGTCGGGACAATTCATCAAGAATGTGACTTGAAATCAATACGGTAATTTGATGCTCACGGTTAAGCTTTAAAATCAACTCAGCATCTCTATGATTCCTTGTGGATCAAGCCCATTCACAGGCTCATCTAACACTAAGAAATCCGGATTTCCTGCCAACGCAATCGTAATTCCTAATCTTTGTCGCATACTCTTCCCCTTATGGATTCTCTTTACTTTTTACTCGATCTTACATCCACAATATGGACAAAATTCTTCCCCTTTTAATGGAGCAATTCGCAAAGCTTTGTGGCAGAAAGGGCAACGATTTTTGATTGCAATTATAATCAGATCAACTATAAGCAATGCCACACCAGTCTCTGCGCATATCCTCCAATCGGCAATACATGAAATTAAAATAAAGAAACCCAATATGATGCCAACAATCCTACAAATTGTTCTTAATAATTTGAATGAACTCATGATTCTATTTCCTCCTACGGCTTCATACTTCAATAAACTTATTTCATAACCGCCCTCCGATTATAACATTCCTCTTAAATATGTAGCATCAATTATAGGTAAAAACTAAGTTAATTCAATTCTTCTATTGTTTCCAATCTTTTCGCAAACCAGGATTTATCGTTCTTTTACCATCACATAATTTGTAAGGAAAATCCCTTGTCTTTCTACCTGTTGTTCTTTTACAACTTTGTAGCCTCTCTTTTCAAAAAATGTTCTTGCAACGACAAATCCCATTTTTCCAAATCTACCTGTCCCGTTGCCCAAACATCTAACTGTTCTTTTGTATAATCTTTTGCATTAACAGTATGTACCGTATTATAAAATAATTCTGTCAGTTCTTTGCAATCTGATTGCTGATACTGCCTAATATCCACTTTTATTTCCTCCTGTATTTTGTTTTGATATCATCACAGCTCGATAAGTAATTTCTAATAGCTCAGATAGCTACCCTTAAATAAACTTTAAATATTCCTTGCTTGATGCCATATTTCTACCTCAACTTCAAACGCTTTCGCATTAGTCATCTCTTTGAAAAACTGCAATTTATATAATTATTCCTCTAACTTTCCCCATTTTATAGGCTTTCCCGCCTGTCCATTAGTGAAATGATATGTAGTTTCCCTTATTTTTGCCCTTATGAGATAAT
>OLRL01000125.1_pt1 | contig 71033 bp, 55 predicted proteins | sample 1643201 | NCBI WGS metagenome assembly OLRL01 (sample SAMEA3136649, study PRJEB25190) | human gut metagenome | biome: human gut; feature: human-associated habitat; material: faeces | place: Austria | collected 2013
GGGATTCACCCGGGTCACCCTGACGTCCGGAACGTCCGCGGAGCTGATTGTCAATTCGTCTGGATTCATGCCGCTCTGTGCCGATGATCTTCAGACCGCCCGCTGCACGCGCTTCATCATCCAGCTTGATATCCGTACCACGTCCCGCCATATTGGTAGCGATCGTCACCGCGCCGTGCAGTCCGGCATCTGCCACGATCTCTGCTTCCATCTCATGGTATTTCGCATTCAGGACATTGTGCTTGATCCCCTCTTTTTTCAGCATCTTGCTGAGCAGTTCCGATACCTCGATCGTGATCGTACCGACCAGAACCGGCTGTCCGGTCGCATGTGCACGGATCACTTCGTCCACGACCGCACGATATTTCTCCGCTTTTGTCTTGTAGACCGCATCGTCAAGATCCTGTCTCTGTACCGGTTTGTTCGTCGGAATCTCCACAACGTCCATTCCGTAAATATCACGGAACTCTTTTTCTTCCGTCAGAGCCGTACCTGTCATACCGCTCTTCTTCTCAAACTTATTGAACAGGTTCTGGAATGTGATCGTCGCCAGCGTCTTGCTCTCCCGGCGCACCTGTACATGCTCTTTCGCCTCGATTGCCTGATGCAGACCGTCGGAATAACGACGTCCCGGCATGATTCGTCCGGTAAATTCGTCGACGATCACTACCTCGCCGTCCGGCGTCACAACATAATCCTGATCCTTGAACATCAGATTGTGGGCCCGGAGCGCCAGAATGATATTATGCTGGATCTCCAGATTTTCCGGATCCGCAAGGTTCTCGATATGGAAGAACTGCTCGACTTTCTTGACGCCGTCTTCGGTCAGATTGACGTTCTTTTCTTTCTCGTTGACAATGTAGTCTCCCGTCTCCTCGATATCCTCGCCCATAATGGCGTTCATCTTCGTAAACTCTCCGCTCGCCTCGCCCCGCTCCAGCTGACGCGCCAGAATGTCGCAGGCTTCGTAGAGCTTTGTTGACTTTCCGCTCTGGCCGGAAATGATCAGCGGTGTTCTGGCCTCATCGATCAGGACGGAGTCGACCTCGTCGATGATCGCAAAATTCAGCCCGCGCTGTACAAGCTGTTCTTTGTAGATCACCATGTTGTCACGCAGATAATCAAATCCAAGCTCATTGTTCGTCACATAAGTGATGTCACAATTATATGCCGCGCGGCGTTCCTCATTCTCCATGCCGTTTAACACAACCCCGACGGTCAGTCCGAGGAATTCATGAACCTTTCCCATCCACTCCGCATCACGCTTTGCCAGATAATCGTTGACTGTGACGATATGCACGCCTTTTCCCGAAAGCGCATTCAAATACGCCGGAAGCGTGGAAACTAAAGTCTTTCCCTCTCCTGTTCGCATCTCCGCGATACGTCCCTGATGGAGAATGATCCCTCCGATCAGCTGTACCCGGTAATGCCGCATTCCAAGACTTCGTTTTGCCGCCTCCCGCACAACCGCATATGCCTCCGGCAGAATATCATCCAGCGTCTCGCCGTCCGAAAGACGTTGTTTGAACTCTCTTGTCTTATCTTTCAACTCCTGATCGGACAATACCTGTATCTCCGGTTCCAGTGCATCGATCCGGTCTACGATCGGGTAGATACGCTTCAGTTCATTTTCACTGTGCGTACCGAAAATTTTCTCTATAAGCCCCATAGTCTGAATTAACTCCTTGTCTGTTTACTATTAACGAAATGACCTGCTTCCTATGTCATAATAGCGTTTCGTTTCATTTTATCACTATCTCGTTCCAAATTCAACCAATTTGCAGTCCGTTGCCATGAAGTTTTCCGTTCCGCCCGTTTTCTCCCCGGTAAGTATTCACAACAAACGATTCACAGTTCCTTTCCGTGGAATTGTGCTGCCCGCTCGTACGGGATATTTCCCCCAAACAGATCCAGCGCGCTTCCGATCGTAAAATCAAGCCGCCCTTTGCATAAATTTTGAAAATGTTCCAGCTCCTCAAGTGTGCCGATCCCTCCCGCATAAGTGACCGGGATCTTTCCCCATCTGCCCAGCAGACGCACAAGTTCTTCCTCCACACCGGAAGCTTTCCCCTCCACATCCACCCCATGTACGAGAAACTCACTGCAATGTCCGGCAAGTTCATCCAACAGCGTTTCACTCAATCTCTCTTCGGTAAATGTCTGCCAGCGGTCGGTCACGATATAATATTCTCCGCCCCTTCTGCGGCAGCTTAAATCCAGAACGATCCGCTCTTTTCCGACCGCATCACAAAGCTTTTTCAGATTTTCCCGGTTCAGCCGTCCATTCTGAAACACAAAGGACGTAACGATCACATGGCTTGCGCCTGCTTCCAGATACCCGGAAGCATTCTGATCCGTAATACCTCCTCCGATCTGCATTCCCCCCGGAAATGCCCTCAGCGCCAGAAGCGCCTGTTTTCTCGTCTCTTCATAATAAGGCGAAGCCGGCGGATTCAGCAAAATGATATGCCCGCCTTTCAGATGATCCTCCCGATATTTCCGGGCAAACCATGCCGCATCCTGCACGGCAGTAAAGTTCGTTTTTGCCCGGTCTCCCTCATCTCTCAGGCTTCCGCCCACGATCTGTTTCACTTTTCCGTTATGTATATCGATACAAGGTCTGAATCTCATCATCCACCTCACAGCTTTTATTTTCGTCTCACATTTTATCACAGTACAGTAAAAAAGGGAAATAGATTTTCCGCTCTATTTCCCCGACTTTTTACACTTTCTTTTGTCTCTGTGTCACTTGTGGCCCGGATACTCCTTTTATCGTTCTGCATGCTCTGCAGAACGTGCCGGATCCGTGTCGCGATCTGTCTTTGCTCCGTTTCCGGTCAGATCATCGGTCACGTCATTGATCCCATCCGTCACATCATCCGTTACATCGTCGATCCCATCTGTCACATCACGGACTGCGTTGTCGATCACACCGTCTCCGTTTCTGTCTGTTCCATCAACGGCATCATTTCCTGTCCCGTTTTTTTCCGTTGCTTTTTCTTTCTCTGCGGCTTTTTCTTTTTCTGAAGCTGATTCCTGTGTCGTCCGGTCCTGATCTGCACCGTCGGTCGTCCCGTTATCATTACCGCATGCAGTCATGCTTCCGATCATGCCGATGCACATTGTCAGTACTAAAAATTTTTTCATATTTTTCATTTTTCTTCTCCCTTTCATATGCTCTTTCTAAAAGTAATATCTGCATTTTCAGAGATTTTATGAAAAATACTTACAGGAAAAATGTGGCATTCAAATTTTTTCTTTGATCTCACCGCTTCGATACGCCGCCAGCAGCGTTTCCAGATCCCGGATCTGTTCCCGGATCTCTTTCCCGTTGTCCGTATCGCCGACCAGACGGCGTTTCAGCACCCGTTTGATGACCATATTCTCCGAATGGATGTCGCTGCCCTTTTCGATCGCCGCCTCCGCCGATTCAAATGGCTCATGCGCGACAAGAAGCAGACCGTAAGAATTATAAACGAGCGTATAGCCTGCGATCCCGGTTTCTTTCTGGTACGCCTTTGAAAAACCGCCGTCTATGATCATCACGCGCCCGTTGCATTTGATCGGGCTCTCTCCGTTCTTGCATTTGACCGGAACATGACCGTTGATGATATATGCGTCTTTTAGGGACAATCCGAATTCCTGCATGATATGATCGACCACGTCGGAATCCTCCAGAAATGAATAGTACGGATTTTTCTTTTCGACATGCGTCTCCTTTTCTTTCAGAAAATACCGTTCGAATGTCGCCATTTTATCTTTTCCGAACAACGGAGAATTGGGGCTCTGCCAAATATACCACATCATGTCTTTTCCGTTCTCCCGCTCCGCTTCCTCGATCGCAAAAAATCCTTTCCGAACATAACGTTCCAATGCATCGTAGAGTGATTTTCCTTGAAATACCTGATCGAAAATCCGGACTTTCCGAAACGAACCGTCCGCGTTAAGCGGCACGCAGCCGTGATATAACAAATTTCCGTTATGCACTTTATAAAGACCGCCTTTTGACAGCAAAAAACGCATATGTTCCTGCAGTTTCTCACATCCGAGAAACGCCTGCTCCAGCCGTTCCATAATATCCTGCTCTTCTGCGGAAAGTCGATACGGGTCGTCCGGATCGATCGTCGGGAAATTCATATCCTGCATCGGATATTCTTTTCCGTCCAGAGTGACCGTCCCTTTTTCATGATCGATCCGATGCAGAAGTGCGCGTTCTTCCATTCCAAATTCCGGATGTCTGCGGATCGTCTGACCTTCGATCTTAAACTGGATCACAGAAATCGCCTTGTGCATCCGAAGATCCGTCTCCATCTCCGCCTGATTCGACCTCTGCGGTCCTTTCAGCGAAAAACAGGAGCAGGGATCGTCTTTGTACATGCGAAGCGCAAATGTCGCAAGCGGAAGAAGATTGATCCCATACCCGTCTTCCAGAATATCCAGATTCCCATAACGTGCACAGATCCGGATCACATTGGCAATACAGGCTTGCTGCCCTGCTGCCGCTCCCATCCAGAGAACATCATGGTTTCCCCACTGGATATCAACCGAATGATAGTTAAGCAGCCGGTCCATGATCAGACGCGGACCCGGTCCCCGGTCATAAATATCCCCGACAATGTGCAGATGATCTACCACAAGACGCTGGATCAGATTGGAGATCGCCACAATAAATTCCCCGGCGCGGTTGATCCGGATCATGGTCATGATGATCGCATTATAGTAGGATTCTTTGTCGTTGATCTCTGCCCTTTCCGTGATCAGCTCTTCGATCACATATGCGAAATCTTTCGGCAATGCCTTGCGCACCTTGGAACGGGTATACTTGCTCGCCGCACGTTTGCTCACTTCGATCAGACGGTACAAATGGATCATATACCAGTCCTCCATGTTCGTCTCCGTCTCTTTTACCTGCGCGAGCTTTTCTTTCGGATAATAGATCAACGTTGCCAGTTCTTTCTTATCTCTCTGGCTCAGTGTATTTCCAAACACTTCGTCGATCTTCCGTCTCACCGAACCGGAACCATTTTTTAACACATGGGCAAACGCCTCATATTCTCCATGTACATCGGTAATAAAATGTTCCGTCCCTTTTGGGAGATTTAAGATAGCCTGCAGATTGATGATCTCTGTGGATGCCGCAGCGATCGTCGGATACAGATCTGCCAACCGTTCCACATACCTCGTCTCAAGTGCTTTCATGAACCGGTTCTCCTCTCTTTTTTGCCCGGACTGTCTATTCCAGTCCGATCACATCACTCATATCATACATCCCCGCCGGCTTTCCTGCCAGAAATCTGGCTGCTTCCACAGCGCCTTTTCCGAATACGCTGCGGGAATATGCCGTATGCTTCAGTTCGATCACCTCATCCAGCCCGGCAAACAATACTTCATGCTCGCCAACGATCGTACCGCCGCGAACTGCAGAGATACCGATTTCTTTCTTCTCTCTCTTGCGGCGTACCTGAGAACGGTCATAAGTATACACATAACTTCCGTCCATCGCTTCATTAATCGAATCTGCAAGCGCCAGCGCCGTTCCGCTCGGCGCATCCAGTTTCTGGTTGTGATGTTTTTCTACGATCTCAATATCATATCCTGCCGGTGCGAGCACCTTTGCCGCATCTTTCAGAAGCTTCAGCAGAAGATTGATCCCCAGCGACATATTCGCCGACTTCAGCACCGCCGTCTGTTTTGCCGTGTCTTCTAATTTCTGAAGCTGTTCTTCCGACAATCCTGTCGTACAAAATACCAGCGGGATCTGTCTTTTCGCACAATACTCCATCACTGCGTCTGCCGCGGCGGCATTGGAAAAATCGATCACCACATCTACATCGTCATCGCATGCGTCAATGGATCCAAATACCGGATATTCATTGGAAACACCCTGATATGTATCTACTCCAGCCGCGATCATCATCTCTTCCTCATCCCGTACAAGACCGGAAATCATCTGCCCCATTCTTCCGTTACAGCCGTGCATCAAAATCTTTATCATCATCCTGTTCCTCCATCATTATCTGCATTTTATAATTTTTTGTACATATCCTTTTCAGGAATATAAAAACAGGATATCACATTTGAGCACAAGGCTCAAGAAATGATATCCCTTTCACAATGTTTTCTTCTATATTATTCTGTTGCTTACGTCTTGCTTCTATATATTTATGATTCTTCCAGACATTCCAGCTTGCTGACAGATACTTCATATGCCGTTCTCGTCTCCGTTTCCGTCTCGGAAAGTTTTTTGACATAATCCCGGCTCTGGATCCGTCCCAGGATCTGCACATGTTCTCCCACTTCAAATCCCGAAGCAAACCGTGCGTTTCTTCCCCAGCAGATGCACGGTATGTAATCCGATTTTCCATACGGGCGGTTCACAGCAAGCAATAGATCCGCGATTTCCCGTCCGAGCGGCGTCTTCCGGTAGATCGGTTTCTTACAGATATAGCCTTCCAGCAAAATATGATTTGTTTTTGCGCCGTCCAGTTCCTCGTCGATAAACTCTACTTCCCTTACGAACACCGACAATACAAGCCGGTTCTTCTGCTCTTCATGACGGTTGTATGATCGGAACTGTCCTGACACCATAATAAATTCTCCTGTATAATCTTTTGTCACATCAATCAGTCTTTCAGAGATCATGAGCGGGATCCGGTCCTCGGAGCTGCTCAGACGTTTCACGAGCACATCTACCATATAGAATCCTTCCCCGAACACTTCATGGCTGTATGTAAATTTTGAAGCCACCTCTCCCATGATCGTTACCTGGTTGTTTTCAATAATCTTATCTGACATGATTTGTAGTTCTCCCTTCCTCTTTGCGGTATTTTTGAGTCGATACTAAGTCTATGCCCCGATTCACATTTCCAGAACATTTTTCCGGAAAAACCGCTCGACAATTCCCGGCAGCAGACTCCGACAACATTTTTCGTCTTATTTTTCCACAGGCTGCCGCTCTCTTCCCGGAAATCTGATACCTTGCAAATTTTCATTTTTATGATAGAATATAACAGTTAAACAGAAGAATGATTCACAAAAGGAAGAGTGTTATATTATGAAGACAAAACGAGAAGACGTCAGAAATATTGCGATCATCGCCCATGTCGACCACGGTAAGACAACATTGGTCGATGAATTGCTCAAACAAAGCGGTGTATTCCGCGAGAATCAGGAAGTTGCGGAACGTGTCATGGATTCCAACGATATTGAGAGAGAACGCGGAATCACGATCCTCTCGAAAAATACCGCAGTTTTTTACAAAGGAACAAAGATCAACATCATCGACACACCTGGACATGCCGATTTCGGCGGCGAGGTGGAACGTGTCCTGAAAATGGTCAACGGTGTCATCCTCGTTGTCGATGCATTTGAGGGCGCAATGCCGCAGACCAAATTCGTACTCCGCAAAGCGCTGGAGTTGGATCTTCCGGTCATCGTCTGCATCAACAAGATCGACCGCCCGGAAGCACGTCCGGACGAAGTGATCGATGAAGTACTGGAACTTTTCATGGATCTGGACGCATCCGACGAGCAGCTGGACTGCCCGTTTGTCTATGCATCCGCTAAATCCGGAATTGCCGTTCTGGATCTGACCGATGAAGAGAAAGATATGGAACCGTTGTTTGAGACGATCATCAATTACATTCCGGCTCCGGAGGGCGATCCGGAAGCTCCGACTCAGGTTCTGATCAGTACGATCGATTATAATGAATATGTGGGACGGATCGGTGTCGGCAAAGTGGACAACGGAACGATCGCAGTCAATCAGGAAATGATGCTCGTCAACCATCATGATCCGGACAAACAGCAGAAAGTAAAGATCAGCAAACTTTATGAATTTGACGGTCTGAATAAAGTGGAAGTCAAAGAAGCAGGGATCGGATCGATCGTGGCAATTTCCGGAATTTCGGATATTTCGATCGGAGATACGCTCTGCTCTCCGGAAAATCCGGAAGCGATCCCGTTCCAGAAAATTTCTGAGCCGACCATTTCCATGCAGTTCATCGTCAACGACAGTCCATTTGCAGGACAGGAGGGAAAATTTGTCACTTCCCGTCATCTGCGCGACCGTCTGTTCCGGGAACTGAACACGGATGTCAGTCTTCGTGTGGAAGAGACGGAAAATGCCGACAGTTACAAAGTATCCGGTCGCGGGGAGCTTCATCTTTCCGTTCTGATCGAAAATATGCGCCGTGAGGGATATGAATTTGCAGTCAGCAAAGCCGAAGTGCTCTATCACACAGACGAAAACGGAAAGAAATTAGAGCCGATGGAACTCGCCTATGTCGATGTGCCGGATGAATTTACCGGAACCGTTATCGACAAACTAAGCCAGAGAAAAGGGGAACTTCGCAGTATGGGTACTTCCAATGGCGGTTACACACGTCTGGAATTCCTGATCCCGGCGCGCGGACTGATCGGCTACCGCGGTGAATTTATGACCGATACAAAAGGAAACGGAATCCTCAACACAAGCTTTGACGGCTATGCACCGTACAAAGGGGACATCCAGTATCGTAAACAGGGATCCCTGATCGCATTTGAGACCGGAGAATCTGTCACATACGGTCTGTACAGCGCGCAGGAACGTGGAACCTTGTTTATCGGACCGGGTGAGAAAGTATATTCCGGTATGGTCATCGGACAGAACGGAAAAGCCGAAGACATCGAACTGAACGTCTGCAAGACCAAGCATCTGACCAACACCCGTTCTTCCAGCGCGGACGAAGCGCTCCGCCTGACTCCGCCGAGAGTATTAAGTCTGGAACAGGCGCTTGACTTTATCGATACCGATGAACTTCTGGAAGTAACTCCGAAAAATCTGCGTATCCGCAAGAAGATCCTTGACTCAAGAATGAGGAAACGCAGCAATGCCAATAAATAACAGGGAAAACACATGAAAAAATATGTTTATGCGTTTTTAAAAAATCTGACGACGGCGCTGGAATTTGTCATTGCACTGATTCTGGCTGCCGGGATCATTTTAATGACTTTTCAGCTGGTCCTCTCTTTCGGAAATCTCGCCGATCTGAGCAAGTATCCGAACTATGACGATCTGCTGACAACTTGTTTTAATCTGATCATCGGTGTGGAAATGATCCGTATGCTTTATCTCCATACACCGATGACCGTATTTGAAGTCCTTTTATTCGCGATCGCCCGTCAGGTGATCATCGACCACTCCTCACCGGTCAACAGCCTGCTCGGTGTGATCTCGATCGCGATCCTGTTTGCCACAAGAAAGTTTTTGTTTGTGGCGTTTGATGAATCCGAAAAAATCATTTTCCGGGCAGCGCAAAAAGTCCATCTCGTCAACCGCCTCACACATCTGAACATTCCTTATACAGATAACGAAACTCTCGGTGAACTTCTGCTCCGCAAACTGGAAGAGGACGAAACCGAAGTCGGTGTCGGTGCCTGCGCCTACATTGCAGACGTAGGTCTGCGCATTGCTAAGATCACAAATGGGAAAATTACTCGAATTGAAGTGATTCGTTCTATACATTGAGAGAATTTTATGTTATACTATGTACATAAAACACAGAAAGTTTCCATTATTTTCTGTGTAATATGAACAAAAGGAGTTGAGCAGCATGAAATTTATTATCAGTGGCAAGAACATCGAGGTAACCCCTGGACTCAAAAGCACGGTAGAACAGAAATTAGGAAAACTAGAAAGGTATTTCACTCCTGAAACAGAGATTATTGTAACCCTCAGCGTTGAAAAAGACCGCCAGAAGATCGAGGTGACGATCCCGGTTAAGGGCAACATCATCCGCTCCGAACAGACAAGCAGCGATATGTATGTATCCATCGATCTTGTGGAAGAAGTGATCGAACGTCAGCTTCGGAAGTATAAAAACAAACTGGTTGCGAGAAGCCAGGGTCATCCGACAGCATCTTCTTCCGGAAGTAATTTCAAGAAAGAATTCTTTGAAGAAGATGATACAAGCGTGGAAGATAACGAGATTCGCATCGTCCGCACCAAACGTTTCGGCATCAAACCGATGTTCCCGGAAGATGCCTGCATCCAGATGGAACTTCTCGGACACAGCTTCTTTGTTTTCAGCAACGCCGAGACAGATGAGGTCAACGTTGTGTACAAGAGAAAAGACGGCTCTTTCGGTCTGATCGAACCGGAATTTAACTAAACACTTCTATCTAAATAGCAGCATCAGTGTACAAAGGGGAAAACGGTCCTTGTAAACTGACGCTACCAAACACTTACATATTTTACGGACTCTTCGGAGTCCGTTTTTTATTCATCCGGAAATTCCAGCATCTCTCCATTCACATCGGCAAAGCTGCACGCATATGCCCTTTTGATATCTGCCTGACCGTTTGTCGCTTCTGTGATCTCCTGCACGATCTCGTTTTCCGCTTCTTCCGATACCAAGACTGACAATGTCACCTGACCCGTATATTCCGACTGTACGATCGGAATTTTCCGCTGTGCGAGCAGATATTGGATTTTCCCCAATCCGGTATAATCCGTTTCTATCTTGAGCCTGTACCCTGTGATCCGCGTTATGATCACACTTTCTGCCAGCGCCTGTTTTGCCGCTTCGGTATACGCACGAACAAGACCGCCTGTTCCGAGAAGCGTTCCGCCGAAATATCGGGTAACAACAACGAGCAGATTGCCGACCTGCTGGCCGCGGATCACCTCCAGGATCGGTTTCCCCGCTGTCCCGCTCGGTTCCCCATCATCACTCAAGCGTTCCTGCACCCTGTCCCCACTAATGACATATGCCCAGCAATGATGTCGGGCATCCCAATACTTCTTTTTCACCTGCTCCAGAAGTTGCATCGCTTCTTCCTCATGTTCCACCGGAAAAACTTCCCCGATAAATCGGGACTTTTTCTCGACGATCTCCGCACTTCCGCCTTTATGAACTGTTCTGCTCTCCATTGCTGTTTTGCTCCTTCCCCGCATCCGATTGATTTCGATTATTTTACACTATAACAAAACAGACTAAAGCACAAGAGATTTCTTAAATTATTTTGAATTATCTCTTCCTGACCGCATGCCCCCTTGTACACTGATGGTATCTTTGTTATAATGAAGCGTATCCTTTTTTTCGGCTTTCCGCAGCGATTGCGCACGCATACGTTGTCATTACCGGAAGAAAGTGTGAATAAAGGAGGCTATTATTCATGAATTACGGAAAGGAAAATCTTGAGAAGAGAAAAAAAAAGATCTCTTCCAAGAAAAATATGAAAAAGAAGCGAGTCGGGGTCCGTTTTTTTAAAGCTCTGATCATCTGCATACTAATCCTTGCAGTCGTAGGTGTCGGCGGCGTCGGACTTTTTGCAAAACGGATCATTGACAACACCCCTACTGTAACCCCCGCCGACGTCAAGCCACAGGGATTCACCAGTTTTGTCTATGCTGAGGACGGAACACTGTTGGAGCAGTTCCTTGAATCCGGTTCCAACCGTGTATACAAGACGATCGATGAGATCCCGAAATATTTAGGAGATGCGTTTGTTGCCATCGAAGATGAACGTTTCTACAAACATAACGGTATCGATCTTCAGGGAATCCTGCGTGCCGGTATTGTCGGCATTACCTCCGGTAATTTCTCCGAGGGTGCCAGTACATTGACACAGCAGTTGATCAAGAACAATGTATTTCCGAACTTTCTGGATGAGAAAACATTCTACGACAGATTGGAGCGAAAACTTCAGGAGCAGGTTCTCGCAATGGAAATCGAAAAGCAGATGACCAAAGAAGAGATTCTGGAAGCTTATATGAACACGATCAACCTCGGACAGAGCTGCCTCGGCGTGCAGTCTGCCGCCAAACGATATTTCGGAAAAGACGTTTCAGAATTGACTTTGTCGGAATGTACCGTGATCGCGGGCATCACACAGAATCCGACCGGATATGATCCGGTTGTATATCCGGAAGCCAATGCCAAACGCCGTGATATCGTACTTGGAAATATGCTGGAACAAGGATATATCACACAGGCAGAATATGACGAGGCAAAAGCCGATCCGGTTTATGACCGTATTGTTGCCACACCTCCGGTAGAAGATACAACGCCATATTCCTATTTCAATGACGAACTTTCCCAACAGGTTATCCAGGATCTTATGACCCGGAAAGGATTTTCGGAAACACAGGCTTACAATGCGCTTTACAGCGGAGGTCTGACGATCATTTCCACACAGGATGCACGGATCCAGCAGATTTGTGATGAAGAAGTTGCAAATGAAGCCGTTTACCCGTTTGGAACGGAATACGGTCTGGAATTTGCCCTGACGATCACCCGCGCTGACGGAACCGTAGAAAATTACAGCAAAGAAATGCTTGGTCAGTATATCGCTGCCGCATGGGGAAAAGATTATCCCTTGATCTTTGCTTCCCCGGAAGAAGCGCAGACTGCAGTGAACGAATATAAATCCACGCTCGGCATCACAGAGAATGATACGGTCGACGAGCGTTGGGACGTTTCCCCACAGCCGCAGACTTCGGTTGTCGTTATGGAACAGTCTACCGGAAAAGTAAAGGCGATCGTAGGCGGACGCGGACAGAAAACAACCAGTCTTTCCCTGAACCGTGCGACAGATTCCACCAGACAGCCCGGATCCTGTTTCAAGATCGTATCCACATACGCTCCGGCTCTGGATTCCTGCGGATATACGCTTGCTACTTCCATTGAAGATAAAGCACCTTACACCTATCCAAACGGTCAGAAAGCGGAAAACTGGGACAAGATTTACCTCGGGCAGGCAAGCGTCCGATATGCGATCGAACATTCGATGAATGTCTGCGCTTTAAATACATTGACGGATATCGGATTCCAGACCGGATACGATTATCTGAAAAATTTCGGATTTACCACGCTTGTTAATTTCGATGATGACAACTATCCGGGCTTTACCGATGTTCAGGCTGCGACTGCCCTCGGCGGAATCACAAGAGGTGTTTACAATATCGAGATGACCGCTGCTTATGCGGCGATCGCAAATGCCGGAACCTATACAAAACCAATCCTGTATACTCAGGTGCTTGACCATGAGGGCAATGTCCTGCTTGATAATTCCACACCGGATACCCATCAGGTGATCAAAGATTCTACCGCTGCGCTTCTGACAAGTGCAATGCAGGATGTTATCACAAAAGGTACCGGTACTGCAGCGCGCATGGCGAATATGCCGGTAGCGGGAAAAACCGGTACAACAGAAAACAGTACAGACCTTTGGCTTTCCGCCTATACACCATATTATACCGCTTCCGTGTGGGGCGGATATGACTCCAATAAGCCAATGGAATCCATGAACCAGTCCTGGCATATGACACTCTGGAAAAACATCATGGAACGGGTTCACGAAGGACTTCCTTATAAAGATTTCACAATGCCTGCTTCTGTACAACAGAAAACAATCTGTACACAGACCGGTCTGCTTGCAACCTCAAGCTGTCCGGCACTGACTGAATATTTTGCAGAGGGTACCGTTCCTTCTCAAAGCTGTTCCGGACATTATGTAGCGCCTAGTGAAGATGAGACAGAAGAAAATGACGACGATTCTTCTGACAATGATGATTCCAATGATAGTGATTCCGGAAACGGAGGATCCAATGGAAACAATTCCGGCGGCAGCAATTCAGGGAATAACTCCGGTGGCAACAACTCCGGCGGCGATAACTCCGGTGGCAACAACTCCGGCGGCAACAATTCCGGTGATAATTCCGGCAACAACTCCGGTGATAACTCCGGCGGCTCCGGAACGATCGAACCGATCGTTCCTCCAGCCGCACCGGAGGGCGGACAATGATCCACAAACGCCAGAGCTCATAAAATAACAGCACAGAAAAAACGGCAGATGCGAATCGGTTAGTTTTCGCATCTGCCGTTTTTCTGTCTCAGTATATTTTCTGTTCTATTCTTCTCCGACTGCATCCAGAAGCAATTTTGCCGCACCGCAGATTCCCGCATCATTTGCCAATGTTGCAAGCTTAAATTCCACATCTTTGTTTGCAAAAAAAGCGCGTTCCCGATATGGTTTTTGAATATATGGGATAAGTATCTCGCCTGCCTTTGACACGCCTCCGCCGATTACAAAAACGGACGGATCCGCTACTACCGCCAGATTTGCCAGCGCATATCCAAGATAACTTCCAAATTCTTCTGCGATTTCTTGTGCAACCTGGTCCCCCTCTTTCACTGCGTCAAATACATCTTTCGCCGTCACTGTTTCCGCACAAAGCACGGTCGGACGTGTCTCAGAAACAAGCTTTTTCTTTGCGATCCGTACGATTCCCGTTGCAGATGCATATTGTTCCAGACATCCCCGGTTGCCACATCCACAGTTTTCTGTTTCTTCATAGTTTACGCACAGATGTCCGATTTCTCCTCCGGCTCCATGTTCACCGATGATCACCTTTCCGCCAATGATCACACCGCCGCCGACTCCGGTTCCAAGCGTCACCATGATCATATTTTTCTGACCTGCTCCGCCGCCTTTCCACATTTCACCAAGAGCCGCTACATTGGCATCATTTCCGACCTGTACCGAAAATCCGGTCAGTTCTTCCAATTCCCGTTTTACTTCCTTATATTTCCATCCCAGATTTGCACTTCCATTTACAACACCAGCTTCGGTTACCGGTGCCGGAACACCTACTCCGACACCCAATACATCCTCCCCGCCGATTTTGCATACTTTTAGTTTTTCTTCTATTGCAGCTGCAATATCCGGAAGAATCGCTTTACCCTCATCTTCTGTTCTCGTAACAATCTCCCATTTTTCTACAATATCGCCGGTCTCTTCAAACAATCCCATCTTTACGGTTGTGCCACCGATATCTACACCAAAACAATATTTCATCTCTGTTGTCCTCCGCTTAATTCCTGCTGGTTATGTCTTCTAATTTCTTTTTGCCAGATTTTCCTGAACACGTTTGTATAATTCCTGCGCCGCATTGTATCCCATCTGTTTTTGTCTGTGATTTACCGCTGCCGACTCAACGATGATCGCAAGATTTCTTCCCGGTCGGATCGGAATGTTATGACACACCACCCGATTTCCTAGAAATTCCGTATAATTTTCTTCCAGTCCAAGCCGGTCATATTCCTTATCCCGATCCCAGTCTTCCAATGTAATGACCAGATCGATGTTCTGCGTTTCGCGCACACTTTGTACACCGAACATTGATTTCACGTCCACAATTCCAATTCCACGCAGTTCGATAAAATGTCTTGTGATATCCGGTGCAGATCCGACCAGCGTCTCATCGCTTACCTTGCGGATCTCCACCACATCATCCGTAACGAGACGATGTCCTCTCTTGATCAATTCCAAAGCGGCCTCGCTTTTTCCGATGCCGCTCTCTCCCATGATCAGAACACCGACACCATACACATCCACAAGCACACCATGAATCGAAATACACGGCGCCATTTTTACATTCAGCCAACGAATCAGTTCCGCCATAAATGCGGATGTCATCTTTCTGGTGGACAAAATCGGAATATCCGCTTCCTTTGCCAGTTCCAGCAAATCTTCATCCGGATATAAATCTTTACTGAAGATCAAACATGGAACCTGACATGCCAGCAGTTCCTTATAAATCTCTTTTTTCTTTTCCGGCTCCAGTGTCTGCAGATATGTATGTTCCACATATCCGATAATCTGAACCCGTTCCGAATCGAAATGATCAAAATATCCGGCAAGCTGTAATGCCGGTCTGTTCACGTCCGGAACTGTCACCTCTTTTTCCGCAAGATCGACATCCGGCGTCAGGTTTTTCAACTGCATTTTTTCAGCCATTTCGCTTAATTTCACACCATGTCCCATAATAGCTCTTCTCCTTTTTTCACCTATTCTCAAATGCCCGGGGCAGCTTCCCACCGTCCGGGCAGCGCACCTCGATTCCGCTCCCGCTTCTTCTCGGTCGCTTCGCTCGCCAAATCAGGAACACCCCGGAGGCAAGTTTTCAAGCGAGCTTGAACTTGCCTCCGGGGTGTTCCCGGCTTGGCTCTGCCCTATACGCATTATATCATGGATGAAAAAAATTGTATACGGATTTGGCAGCCTTTTCATTCATCGAGGGGATTGCCGTTAACACTTCAACGCTTGCTTCCTTGATCTCGTCCAGATTCTGAAAACTGCGCATCAATGCTTTTCTTCTCGCGGGTCCGATTCCCTCTATATCATCCAATATGGAATGTACCTGCCCTTTTCCACGAAGTTGTTTATGATACTCTATTGCAAACCGGTGCGCCTCATCTTGAATTCTGGTGATCAATTTAAACGCTTCGGAAGAACGGTCGATCGTAATCTCTTCATTCTCATAATATAATCCTCTTGTCCGGTGATGATCATCTTTTACCATTCCGCAGACCGGTATATGCAAATGTAACTCATCGAGTACCTGCTGTGCGACATTGACCTGACCTTTTCCGCCATCCATCAGGATCAGATCCGGAAATGCTGTAAATCCTCCCAGTTCTTTACTCTCTTCCCGCTCTCGCAATCCATGGGTGAATCGTCTCGTAAGCACTTCCCGCATACTTCCATAGTCATCTGCCCCTTGAATTCCTTTGATCTTAAACTTCCGGTAATCATTTCGCTTTGGTTTCCCACGTTCATAAACGACCATGGAACCAACAGATTCAAAACCATTTGTATTGGAAATATCATACGCTTCCATTCGGGTGATTTCAGAAATTCCCAACATGTGGGCGATCTCCTTTACAGCCCCGATCGTGCGTCCCTCTTCTCTCTTTAAACGCTCTTTATCTTTCGACAAAACCATTGCCGCATTGTTCGCCGCCAATTCCACCAGCTTTTCTTTTGTTCCTTTCTTCGGAACACGGACGCTGACCTTTCCGTTTCGTTTTGCTGAAAGCCACTCTTCGATCAAAGCGGTATCTTCCAGTTCTTCCTGCACCATCAATTCTCCCGGGATAAACGGTGTTCCCGCATAATACTGCTTGATAAAACTGTCCAAAATGCTGCCGACCGACTCGCCTTTCGTGATCCGGAGATAAAAATGATCCCGTCCGATCAAGCGTCCGCCGCGTATAAAAAAGACCTGCACAACTGCATCTTCGTCCGCAGTTGCAGCCGCAAGAACATCTCGATCCTCGCCATGACTGTCCGTGATCTTCTGTTTCTGCGCGATTTTTTTCACACTGTTCCACAATTCCCGATACTCGATCGCCTTTTCAAATTCCAATGCCTCTGAAGCAGCCTGCATCTTTTCTTCCAACTCATGCAAGATCCCATCAAACTTACCGCTCAAAAACCTCACGGCTTCCGCTACGGATCTCTGATAGTCCTCCGCAGAAATATAGCCCTGACACGGCGCTTCACACTGTTTGATATGATAATTCAGACATGGGCGTTCTTTTCCGATATCCCGCGGAAGATTTCGATTACATGTGCGGATATGGTAAAGTTTATGGAGCAGATCGATCGTGTCCCGCACCGCGCCGCTGCTTGTATACGGTCCGAAATATTTCGCTTTATCTTTCTGGATCCGTCTTGCCAGCATGATCCTCGGGTAATCTTCTCCGACAGTCACTTTAATAAACGGATAAGTTTTATCATCCATCAACATCGTATTATATTTCGGATGATGTTCCTTAATCAGATTACATTCCAACACGAGCGCTTCCAGTTCGGAATCGGTCACAATATACTCAAAGCGGCGAATGTGTGTCACCATCTGTTCGATCTTCACCCCTTTATTCCTGCTGCTCTGAAAATATTGCCGGACCCGGTTTTTCAGACTAATCGCCTTTCCGACATAAATGATCTCGTCCTTTTCGTCATGCATGATATAAACCCCCGGTTTCCCGGGCAATTTTTTCAATTCTTCCTGAATATCAAACTGATACTGATCCATCTTTTTTCCTCATGATGCTTCCTCAAAATACACATCGTTCTTTCTATCATTCTTCAATAGAACAATCGGGCAGGAACAGGATGATCGCCCTGTATCTGCCCGATTCTGTCTGATTATTTGTCCTCTGCCGCATCCTGTGCTTCTTCCTCTTTCACTTCCTCAATCTTTTCCTCGGAAGTCGGCACTTTTGTATCTTCTTCTGCTGCAGGAGCGGATAAATTCATATCTGCGTCTGTCTCGGATGGAGTGATTTCCATGTCTGATACTGCTTCTTTTTCTTCGTTCACTGTATCCGGAACTTCCTGTCCCTCTACCGGCTTCATCGCGATCCGCTTCTCTTTTTTCACTGTTTTTCCGTCCTGCTCTTCCGGTTCTTCCACACCCTGGACTTCCCGCAGGATCTTCATAAATTCTTTTCCGGTGATCGTCTCTTTTTCGATCAGGAACGCGGAAATCTTATCCAATGCTTCCCGATTCTCCCGCAAGAGCCGTTTTGCCTCTTCATAAGCATCTTTCAGCATCTTCATCACTTCGGAATCGATCTCTGCCGCTGTTGCATCTCCGCAGTTCATCACAGCACGTCCGTCCAGATACCTGTGCTGTACAGACTCCAATCCGATCAGACCGAATTTCTCCGACATACCATATTGTGTGATCATTGCACGGGCAATCTTCGTCGCCTGTTCAATATCATTGGACGCTCCGGTCGTCACAGTATCGAAGACGATCTCTTCCGCCGCTCTACCGGCAAGCGCACCGACAAGCATTGCTTCCAGTTCTTTCTTTGTGTTCAGATATTTTTCCTCTTCCGGAGTCTGCATGACATAACCAAGGGCTCCCATCGTCCTCGGCACGATCGTGATCTTCTGTACCGGCTCCGCGTCTTTCTGAAGCGCACTGACAAGCGCATGTCCAACCTCATGATAAGAAACAATCCTGCGTTCCTCCTCACTCATGATACGATCTTTCTTCTCTTTTCCGACAAGAACGACTTCGACAGCTTCAAACAAGTCTTTCTGGCTGACCACCTGCCGTCCGTTCTTCACAGCATTGATCGCAGCTTCATTGATCATATTTGCAAGATCCGATCCGACAGCGCCGGATGTTGCAAGCGCGATCGCTTCCAGATCGACTGTCTCATCCATCTTTACATCTTTGGAATGTACTTTCAGCGTATCGATACGTCCTTTCAGGTCCGGTTTGTCCACGATGATCCTCCGGTCAAAACGTCCCGGACGAAGAAGCGCCGGATCCAGTACCTCCGGACGGTTTGTTGCCGCCAGCAAAAGCAGTCCTTTGTTCGTGTCAAATCCATCCATCTCAGCCAGAAGCTGGTTCAATGTCTGTTCGCGTTCATCATTGCCGCCGCCCATTGCGGTATCACGGCTTTTTCCGATCGCATCGATCTCATCGATAAATACGATACACGGCGCCATCTGCTGTGCCTGTTTGAACAGGTCACGCACACGGGACGCTCCGACACCAACATACATCTCCACAAATGCGGAACCCGACAATGAGAAGAACGGCACTTTCGCTTCTCCTGCCACCGCTTTTGCAAGAAGTGTCTTACCGGTTCCCGGAGGTCCCACAAGCAGCGCTCCTTTCGGAAGCTTTGCTCCGATCCCGGTATATTTGCCCGGATTGTGCAGGAAGTCCACTACTTCCTGAAGCGACTCTTTTGCTTCATCCTGACCGGCAACATCCTGGAATGTCACCCCGGTCTCTTTCTCTACATATACTTTTGCATTGCTCTTTCCAATGCCCATCATGCCGCTTCCTTTTGACATCCGACGCATCACGAAATTGATCAGGATGCCGAACATCAGAAGCGGGAAGACGAGCGTCACAAGCAATTCAAAGATCAGGGACGACGCCGTATCCGGAATCTCCTGACTGAATTTCACTTTCGCATCCAGAAGTCTCTGCGGAAGCGTCTCGTCGTCTACACGTCCGGCAAAATAATCCGGCATCTTTTCGACGTCCTCTTCTTCTCCGTCTTCCTGCTGACTGACGAGTTCCTCCATCTGGCTGATCAGGTTGTTCGTGGCAAGCGCACCGTTCTCCCCGTCCTTACCCAATTCTTTTTTTCTCGCCTCGTCTGTCAATGTAATGTAAATCTTGGTTGCATCCAACGCAACCGTGTCTACCTCGCCTTTATCGACCATCTCGATAAATTTATCATAGCTGATCTCTTCCGGATTCTTATCCTGCATCAGCGAATACAGTCCCATAACAACAAAAACAGCCAGCAAGGTGGTAAACATGATAATCCCCCATCCCTGCCGGTTGCCGCCGGGACCCTTACGATTATTATTTTTATTGTCCATTATGCTCCTCCTAAACTCAACTAATCTTATTATAAATATGCACCAGATAGAAATCAACAAGAAGATTATGAAAATATTGTAAACTGAATGAATGAAAATCTTGTAAAATGAAATCATTTTGTAGTATACTGATATGCGTATCTGAAAATTATAACGAATCATGACATCGAATGGAGATAGTATTTTATGAGAACAGGTTTTGATAACGAAAAGTATTTGCGAATGCAGTCTGAACACATCCGACAGAGGATCGAACAGTTTGATCACAAACTCTATCTGGAATTTGGCGGAAAGCTTTTTGACGACTATCATGCATCCCGGGTTCTTCCGGGGTTCGAACCGGACAGTAAACTTCGCATGCTGATGCATTTGAGCGACCAGGCAGAGATCATCATTGTCATCAGCGCCAAGGACATCGAAAAGAATAAAGTCCGCGGAGATCTTGGTATCACTTACGATACAGATGTACTCCGTCTGATGGACTCTTTCCGTCAGAACGGTCTCTATGTCGGCAGTGTTGTCATCACGCAGTATTCCGGTCAGGAAAGCGCTCTCCTTTTCAAAAACCGGCTGGAAAATCTGGGGATCAAAGTATATATTCATTACAATATCGCAGGGTATCCGTCCAATATCCCACTGATCGTCAGCGACGAGGGTTACGGAAAGAATGAATATATCGAGACAACCCGTCCGCTCGTTATCGTAACCGCACCCGGACCGGGAAGCGGAAAAATGGCAACCTGTCTCTCTCAGTTATATCATGAACATAAACGCGGAATCCATGCGGGATATGCCAAATTCGAGACATTTCCGATCTGGAATCTGCCGCTGAAGCATCCTGTCAACCTCGCATATGAGGCGGCAACCGCAGATCTGAACGACGTCAACATGATCGACCCGTTCCATCTGGAAGCCTACGGTGAGACGACCGTCAACTACAACCGTGACGTAGAAGTATTTCCTGTTCTGAACACGATTTTTGAAAAGATTTACGGAAAAAGCCCATACAAATCTCCGACAGACATGGGCGTCAATATGGCCGGCAACTGCATCTGCGACGATGAAGCTTGCCGCGAAGCTTCCGGTCAGGAGATCATCCGCCGTTACTACGCTGCCCTGAACGATCTTTTAAAAGGGACATGCTCGGAAGAACCTGCTCAGAAGATCGAGCTTTTGATGAATCAGGCCGGCGTTACGATCCAGGACCGCAAAGTAGTTGCCGCTGCTCTGAACAGAGCACAGGAAACCCAGTCCCCTGCTGCTGCTCTGGAACTTCCGGACGGACGCATTATCACCGGAAAGACTTCCAATCTGCTCGGTGCTTCCGCAGCACTTCTTCTGAACGTATTAAAAGAACTTGCCGGTCTGGGACATGAACTGCACATCATCTCCCCTGAGGCGATCGAACCGATCCAGAAGCTGAAAGTAGATTATCTGAAGAGCCGCAACCCGAGACTGCATACGGACGAAGTGCTGATCGCACTCTCCACAAGCGCCGCGGCAAATGAAGACGCCAGACTTGCTCTCGAACAGCTTCCTAAACTGCATGGCTGTCAGGCACATACTTCTGTGATGCTTTCTGACGTGGATATCAAGACATTCCAGAAGCTTGGCGTGCAGCTGACATGCGAATCTGTCTACGAAAGTGGACACGGATATTATTAATGCAATTTTATACGAGGGCATCCGTCCTGTGATTGAAACAAATCACAGGACGGATGCCCTCTCTTTCAACTTTCTTCAGACTTCTTTTTCACATCTTTTTTCTCTCCCACGATCCGGCATGCGATCCATGCTGCAAGAATACCGATCAAGATTCCTGCGGCTACATCCGACGGATAGTGGACTCCCACATATAATCTCGACAGCGCGATGAGCGTTGCCAGGATCACGGCGGGGACACCATATTTCTTCGGAAACATTTTATAGTATACCATCGCCGCTGCAAATGATGCGCAGGAATGTCCGGATGGAAATGAAAAATCATGCTGAGGATCTACCAGTAAGATCAATCCGTCGATCACCTCATACGGCCTGGTCCGGGCAACCAGATTTTTCAACGCTACATTGGTGATCAGCGCACCGATCAAAAGGGAGATCAACGCCGCCGCACCGATCTTTCTCGTTCTTTTCGGAATCAGCAGGATCACAGACAATGCGATCCAAAACCATCCCGCATCGCCAAGCCAAGTGATAAATTTCCAGATCGGCGTCATCCATTCAAACCGAAGATATTCCTGAATGAAGAAAAGTACATTGACGTCGATAAAATTATGATCCAGCTGCGTCAAAAAATCCATATTGTGTCATCCTCCATGCGTTATCTGTTCAAAATCCATTCCATTATAACACGATCTCATCGATTTTTTGAAGCTCTTCTTCTGTAAAATCCGGACTGTTTATCATTTTGATATTATCCAGTATCTGTTCCGGTCTGGACGCCCCGATCAGAACGCTTGTCACCGCATCGTCTTTTCTGACCCATTTCAGCGCCATTCTCGCAAGACTCTCGCCACGCTCTTTTGCCAACTCATTCAGTGCACGCGCCTTTTCGATCTTATCGGATGTCAGCCGTTCCTTATTTAAGAATCTTCCATCCGTCTTCACCCTGCTGTCCTCCGGAATCCCGTTCAGATAACGATCCGTCAATATCCCCTGTTCCAAAGGACTAAATGTGATGATTCCGACCCCCTCTTCTTTTGCGGCAGCTTTCAGCCCGTTCTTTTCGATCGTGCGGTCAAAAATAGAATAACGGTTCTGATTGATCACAAACGGACAATGAAGTTCTCTTAAGATCGCGCATGCTTTTTTCATCGTCGCGCCATCATAATTGGAAAGCCCTGCGTACAACGCCTTTCCGCTTTTTACCGCCTGATCGAGCGCGCCCATTGTCTCCTCCAACGGCGTTTCCGGATCCATCCGGTGATGATAGAAAATATCCACATAATCCAGCCCCATCCGTTTCAGGCTCTGATCCAGACTTGCCAGCAGATATTTTCTGCTTCCCCAGTTGCCGTATGGTCCCAGCCACATATCATATCCCGCTTTTGTGCTGATGATCAGTTCATCCCGATACGGCATCAGGTCTTCTTTTAAGATCCGCCCGAAATTTTTCTCTGCGCTTCCCGGTTCCGGTCCGTAGTTATTCGCCAGATCAAAATGCGTGATCCCATTGTCAAATGCGGTAAAACAGAGTTCCCTCATCCTCTCAAAAGAAGCGGTGTCTCCAAAATTATGCCACAGTCCCAGTACAACTTCCGGAAGCTTCAGACCACTTTTTCCGCTGGCACGGAATTTCATTGTCTCATATCGTTTTTCATCTGCAATATACATCTTACTTTTTTCTCCTTTCATTTGACACTTCTCCGAATTCAAACACATAGCGTTCAAATCCGTTGATCACATGGGTATCTTGATATCTGTCATACCGTTTCTGGTTTCGCCCATAATTCATATGGACATGACCGTGAAGAAAAAAACGCGGTCTGTATTTTTCCATCAGATCCCGAAACACTTTGAATCCCTGATGCGGCAAGTCCCGGCCGTCGTTCAGCTGATATGCGGGTGCATGCGTGACCAGAATATCAAATCCTTTCTTTCTCCATAGTTTCCACCGAAGCTTCCTCACCCGCTTCTGCATCTCTTTTTCCGTATACTGATGCGCCCCGCCTGTATAACGCATCGATCCGCCGAGCCCCAGGATCCGGATCCCCTCGTATTCATAAATCTCATCTTCGATACAGGTACATCCCTCCGGCGGGATCTGTTCGTATTTTCCATCGTGATTTCCATGCACATAAAGTACCGGAACCGCCGAAAGCGTCACGAGAAACGACAAGTATCGCGGATCCAGATCTCCGCAGGAAATGATCAGATCCGCTCCATCCAGCTTACTTTTGTCAAAATGATTCCACAGATATTTCGATTCTTCATCTGCTATCACCATGATTTTCATACTTCAGATCTGCCCTTTCTCTTTTTTGACTCCCTGCTGAAACGTTACCGGCTTCGCCTGCTCTTTCAGTTCCTCCGTCTTCGGAATACTTCCGATCACATTCTCGGCAAGCCAGTCCATCTTTATAATTTCATCCGGCGTCAGACTTCGTTCCGGGTCGTCCTGTACAATCCCGTCCTGCGAAGAGAGCACGCCGGAAAACACGTCAAATTGCCCGGATATGATCGACTGTTTGAGCAGGTCTACCAGACGTTTTGTTTCATTCGGGATATTCTTTGAGCAAATGACATCGATCACTCCTGCCGACATTCCCCACCAGTAATTGATCGCTTTCTTACCCGGCGCTTTATCATCGCTCTTCCACGTTCCGTCCATGATCGTACGGATCAAAAGCTCATAGAATCTGCCCCAGTGCCAAAGCGGCATTGCCAGGCTTTGCGTGTAATCCCCCTCCTGTCTGTAAATCCCGAAAGACCTCGTCGCCTCTTCCGGGATCACCATATCTTTTCCGGAAATGCAATCCGGTCTGAGATTTCGGATCAGTTCATAAAGATCAAATCTTTTTCTGGACGTCCATTCCAAATATACCTTTACTCTCGGATTGATCATTTTTGCGCCAAGCGCAAATGCATTGATATTGGCAACCGAACCATAAATCGGATAATCCTCCAGATACAAAAGCCTGTTATTTTCCGCCATTGCACCCGCGATCGCACCCATCAGAAATTTGGCCTCATGCATCCGCGCGTAATACGTCCTGATATAACGGTGGGAAGTATTCAAAGAGCAATTCAATATCCGGACATCCGGATATGCGATCGCCGCTTTCAGACTCGCCTGCGCAAACGCTGGAGAAGTCGTAAATACAAGATTGCATCCCGACTTAATCGCCGATTCCATGCAGACTTCTATATTAGTAAGCGTTACATTTTCATAAACGACGGTGCTGACTTCATCCGGAAATGTCTGTTCCAGATGCAGACGTCCCAGCTCATGCGCATACGTCCACGCAGAGGTTCCCGGCGTTTTGGCGTAGATGAACGCAGCTTTTAATTTCGTGGAACTCATCGACAGGATTCTGCTTAAAAGTGTCTTTTTTTCTTCTGTCGGAGCCAGTTTCAGGTCGATTTCTTTCCCACTCTGCAACAGGGTAAATTCTTCCCAGCTTTTTGCCACCAGATTTTTCAGTTCACTCATCGTCTTATCACAGACCGCCTGATACCCATACAGTGTCACGAACGACAAAAATGCATCTCCCGGCGTAATGGACAGCTCTTTTCCGCCGCGCGCCGTATATTCTCCCAGAAAACGGGAGTATACGGAGCTGAACAGCAGCCGCTCTTCTTCCGTCCATACTTCATCCGGCTTTTTTTTCATCACAGTCAAGAGCTTCCCAAAACTTCCCGTATTGCTGAACCAGATATAATTCACTTTTGAAACTTCATAAAAATCCAGAAACTCAAAATAAATCCGGTTTTCTTTTTCTTTCGTTCTCGGAGGAATGATCCGGATCACCTCTCCCGGAATCGACACGGCATCATAATACTTCATAACGCTGACCCGCTTATTTCCCTCCAGAATGTAAAATTTATTCATGTATTCATAAGCCTTGACCGGTTCCCGGATTCCCTCGGTCACATGTGCTGTGCTTAACAGAGCCCATTTGATTGCAAATTCTGTATTATCTTTTAAGATCGGCATAAAATTACCCGCAAATGCACTGCTTCGCCCGCCGGTTTTCGTTCCCACGATCAAGTCCATCGGAATCTGCACCAATCCAAGCGGCACTTCCGAATAACTTCCTTTCGGCGGCAATATGTCATCCAGAACTTCTAAAGTCGGAGGAAGTCCTTTCATCATCCGTAACTGATAATCACGCTTCCCCATTCGCTGCGCTTTGATGTAATCTTCTTTTGACATTGCCCTCTCCTTCTTGTCCTATAAACCTTCTTGTCTTATAAACTATCTTGTCTTATAAACCGACTTTTCTTATTTTCTCCTGCTCTTTTCCCATCCTGCTGTCATTTTTTTGAAAAAATATGTTTCAAAAAAACATACACAACAATTCCGAATGCGATCAGATATCCAAATGCTCCCAGCGCCGGAATCCCCCAGATCTTCGGGCGCATATCCGTCGTACAGATAATACTGGAACTGATCAGAAGCGCCATGACCCATAACCCCATCACGATATTGCGGACCAGCCTGCGTAAAAGACGCTCCAGTTCATCCGATGCATGCAGATCCAGATTTACTTTTGTCTGCCCTTTCAGATGCCCCTGCATCAATTCCGCCAGAAGCGACGGAAGTTCGATCGACTTATACATGGATCTGTACAGACTCTTTCCGACGCCTTTCAGTGTCTTTTTCCAGTCTTCCGTCCGAAAAATCCGATCTTTCATCCTTGCCGCCGCAATCTCCACCATATTGATCTCCGGAGAAATATCTGCCAGTACGCCCTCCATATGCGTCAGCCCACGAGCCAGCATCGTGAGTCCGTGCGGCATGACGATCTTATTTTCTTTCATCACATCCATCATGTCCATAAGAATTTCCGCCACATCGATCTGCCCCATATCCATCGTGCCGTATTTGACAAACATCGCGCTGATGCTTTCATATAAAATACTCGGATCCGGCTGTTCTTTAAATTCTCCAAGCGCCATCACCGCTTCCTGGATCATGCTGATATCTTTTGCCGCCACACCGCGGACTGCCATTTCAAGCTGCTGCCTGTCCCGTTCCGTCAGACGTCCCATCATCCCCATATCGATCCAGATGATCTTGCCGTCCCGTACGCGAAGATTTCCCGGATGCGGATCCGCATGAAAAAAACCATCCTCGATCACTTGCCTGATAAAGTTATCTGCCAGTTTACTTCCGATCTCATCAAGATCATAGCCGTTCGTACGTAGCGTTTCCTTGTCGTCAATCCCAATGCCGTCAATATATTCCATGACAAGCACATGCGTCGTCGTATATTCCTGATACAGTTTCGGGACGCCAACGAATACAACTTCTTCATTCTGTTTTCGGAATTCTTCCATATTGGCAGCTTCCGTCAGGAAATTCATCTCTTCCCGCGTGACACTCCATAATTCATCCAGAACCATGTCCAGATCGACCATGCCTTTTAAACTGACCGGCGGCAGAAGTCGAACTGCTTTTTTCAGCAGCGCGATATCTCTCGCCATCGTCTCATAGATCCCCCTGCGCTGCACCTTGATCACAACCTGACTGCCGTCCTGAAGTACCGCGCGGTGTACCTGTGCGATCGAAGCAGCTCCGAGAGGTGTCTCCTCGATCTTTTGAAAGATCACATCCCATGAAACTCCATAAGCGTCTTCCAGAACCCGCGCCACTTCCACAAACGGCATCGGCGCCACCTCAGACCGCAGGCGCATAAGTTCTTCGCAGTACCGCTTCGGAAGAATATCCGAATGCATCGACATGATCTGTCCCAGCTTAATGTACGTTGGTCCCAGATCTTCCAAGATCAGCCGCAGCTTTTCCGGCGTAACCCCCCGGGTAATGCCATGTTTCCGCAGTACAGCGGTTATCTCCCTCAATCGTCCCTTGTATTCCGGAGCTTCCTGCTTACTCATCCTCACTCGCTTCCTTTACATTCTCCGCACCTTTCTCATCCAATGGTACGTTTTCCATCTCGGAAGTATCCGTTTTTTCAGCTTCCGGTTCTTCCTCCTGCTGATCAAGCTGGCTCAGCCGCTCTTTTAATCGAGTAATCTGTTCGGGTGTCATCTTCTCCAGCAGCTCGTCCAGTTCCTCCGGATCCGACACTTTCACGGAAACATTGACTTTCTCTTTCATCGTCTTCTTAATATTGTGTTTCAGCTCCTCATTCAGAACCTTTCCCTGTTCGACGGTCAATTCACCCTTTTTCACCATCTCATCCAGAAGCTCTTTGGATTTCTCTGTCGTTGTCGCAACCGCTCCGATTCCTGCTAATAATATTTTTTTAATGTTTTCTCCGATTCCATCCATAATTTTCTTCTCCTCCGTATTTTCTGATTCGTATTTTCTGATTCATATTTTCTGATTCATATTTTCTGATTTGCCTTTTCTGTCCGAACTTTACTCTGCTATCGGCTTCCTCCTCTTTTTTGCCCGAACTTCGCTCTACTTAAGGACCATACACAAAAATTCCAGTCCCTCCGGGACAAACAGGATCAGCCCTGCGATCACTGCCATTATCGCCGCAAGAAGAACTGCGCCTGCCGCCGCATCTTTCGCCAGTTTCGCAAGCGGTTTCCGCTCTTCGGTCACAAGATCCACAACGGCTTCCACTGCAGTATTTACGATTTCCAGCGACATAACCAGACCGAACAAACAAAAGCAGATACACCACTTCCATGCGGCAATCCGAAAGATTGCCCCCGCCAAAATGACAAGGATCATCACACAGCAATGGATCTTCATGTTCCGCTCTTTTTTTATGACCGCGGTGATCCCCTCCCAGGCATATCCGAAACTTTTGTGAAGTGGTTCTTTCTTTTCACCGCCCATCTTCCGCCTCCTTTTGCCCTGCCGCCCGAAGATTTTTCATTCATCATAAAGCGGGGCTGTGATAAAATACTATGCCTGTATTTTATCACAGCCCCGACTGATTTGCTATATTTTCTGCTATCTTCACTCGGCGATTCCGCTTTGTTTCCCTGGCAGAGTTCTTCTTTCATAGTGTCTTTATACAATTTGTTTTGAAAGCGGTCTGGCAGACTCACGAATACTCTACATTTTCCTTTGATAGAATTCCTCTGTATGTTCTGAACTTTGCCCGAAACGGCATTGACTTTTTGACACGAATCCCGGAGCATCATTTTCGATCATCCGGGACTTACAGACTCATCATAAAATGAGATTGAACTTATTCAGAAATTTTCTTTACGAACTCTTCCATAGATGCCGATTGAACTGCTATTTTTGCCCAATCCGTCAATGTTTCCTGCTCCGATACAGAAGTAATCCTCTCTCTGATCGGTTCCGGAATCTCCCCTAAAATTTCCAACATTTTTAATAACATGTCACGCGCGCCTTGTGTCTGACCTAGCTTCCATCCTATCTTTTCACCTTCGGCACGTTCTTCCTTCAATTTTTCTTCCAAAAGCATAAAACGCTCCTCCATTTCCCGGTTTGCTTTTACTCTTTGAACTGAATCCTGAAGTCTGCGGACATAAGAATTATGAAAGTCTTTCTGACTTTCTTCTAAATCCGCTTTCACATATTCCAAAAATGTCACCAGTTCTTTCGGAACTTCCTCCCGATTCTTCCCTTGCGTACTCAGAAAAATGATCCGCCTTGCATCTTCCAATTCTACATTGACATCTTCTTCACATTTCATCTTGAATGTGTAACGATAGAGTTCTTTTCCAAATGGATCAAAATCACAAATAAACACCACAAAACTTTTTGGCAGTTCTTCATAGTCTCTGCCGCTTTGCAGCATCTCCATGTCCATCTGGCTTTGATAATAACGGCTTCTTTTTCCAAGTACCGGTCTTCGTGATGCCTGCATTTCTACATTGTAGCAAGTATTCTCCTCATCCCGCGCATACACATCCAGACGAACGCCTTTATATTCCGGATGATAAACCATACTCTTTTCCTTGCTCACTTCAATCCGGTCAATAGAAATACCAAGGATCATCTCCAACAATTCCCTGCAGTTTTCCGGATCGGACATCACCGCACCAAACATAAAATCATCTTTTATTGTAAGTTCCCTTAACTTTCTTCCCATATATTTCCTCCTATATACAGAGGAATTCTACGGAATATAGTATAGCATGTTCCCTTAAAAAATGATATGCACTTTCTTCACTTTCTTATCCCAATATCTCCTGTGCAGCCTTAAAAAATGCCCGTTCTGTCCCCTGCACTTCCATCGTCACTTTCCGTTCCTGCTCTTCCCCCGGATGCTTTACGGTTACTTCGATCAATGTCCCCGGCTCGATCCCTTCACCGAAATTCTCCTTTAAGAACGGATAAAAATCCGGATGATTCTGAATAAACTGATGACGCTCATTCAACATTTTCATTACTGTAATCGGATTAATCATATTCTGCTCCTCTAAAATAAATCTCCGGATGGAATCTGTTCCGATCAGATCCTACCCGGAAATTGCTTTTCTTTCGTTTTTATTTTTTTATTATTCGCTTACTTTTTCCAATCTGCAAACAGATCAGCCTGATAAATACCGTCTTCGATCAATTTCCGGAAAGAATCGACTACAACCGGCTTGTCCTCTTTGTATGTAACACCAAACCAACGATCTGCAGTTTCCAACACTTTGACACTTACCAAATCTTCCTGAAGCAATTCGTCAATGTAAATCGGAAGAAGGTACTCTGCTTTCTCCTCATTACCCTCCATATTCTCAAAAAATACCGAAAATCCCTCTTCCAGCATCGAGATAAACTCCGGCGTCAAGCCCCACATATTCATCGAAACATTTGACAATTCATCAATTGGAGATAAGTTGCCGTCTGCTTCTACCGCTGCACCATCTGCCGTCTTTACGATATTGGAAGTCTCGTCCACTCCGGTCAAGAATCCGTCAGAATCTACTTTGCATACACCTCTTGTAACACCGCCATTTTCGCTCAATGTATTTTTCAGGATAAAACCTGCCATACAAAATGCATTTGCACGATCCGGTGTATAATCCTGTAAGAACTCATGGATTTTTACAAATGCTTCTTTTCCATAATAGTCATCTGCATTGATCACTGCAAACGGCTCTTTTACAATATCTTTGCATGCAAGGACTGCCTGACCGGTTCCCCACGGTTTTTTCCGTCCTTTCGGAACAGAAAATCCATGTGGAATATCCGACATTTCCTGAAATGCATAACCGATCTCCACACCTTTCGCCGCGCAAAGCTCTTCCATACGATTTCCGATTGCTTCTCTGAAATCTTTCTCAATATCTTTACGGATGATAAATACGATCTTATCAAATCCAGCCTCTACCGCATCATGAATCGAATAATCCATGATGATCTCGCCGTTTGGTCCAACCGGTTCAAGCTGCTTGATGCCTCCCCCGAATCGTGATCCAATTCCTGCTGCCATAATAACCAATGCGGTCTTCATCTTAAAACCCTCCCGTGCTTTTCTATTAACGTAATTTCTTTTTTTGAAGCTATTATACCAGTTCTCCCTCACAAACTTCAAGTGCTGCTTCTATAACTTTGTCCATATCATAATATTTATAATTTCCAAGACGTCCGCCAAAGATTACATTTTCCTCTTTTGCTGCCAACTCTTTGTATTTTTCAAACAATGCATTATTCGTCTCATTGTTTACCGGATAATAAGGCTCCATTCCAACATGCCACTCAGAAGAATACTCTCTGGAGATTACCGTTTTTTCTTGCTTTCCAAACTCAAAATGCTTATGTTCGATAATACGAGTATAAGGCACTTCTCTCTCTGTATAGTTTACAACTGCATTTCCCTGATAATTATCTGTATCCAATACTTCTGTCTCAAAACGAACGGATCGATATTCCAATGCTCCAAGTTTATATCCAAAATATTCATCGATCATTCCTGTAAATACAGTTTTCTCTGCGATATCCGGATTCTCCTTGATAAATGTGAAATAATCCGTACTCGTTTTCACCTCAACGCCATTCAGCATTTTTTCCACAATTTTTGTATAACCGCCCATTGGAATTCCCTGAAAACGATCATTAAAATAGTTATTATCATAAGTGAAACGAACCGGCAGGCGTTTAATGATAAATGCCGGAAGATCTTTGCAGTCTCTTCCCCACTGCTTTTCCGTATATCCTTTTACCAGTTTTTCAAATACATCTTTTCCGACAAGAGAAAGTCCTTGTTCTTCCAAATTCTTCGGCTCCGTAATCCCTGTTTCTGCAACCTGCCGGGCAATCTTTTCTTTGGCCTCCTGTGGTGTGCGGATATTCCACATCTTGCTGAATGTATTCATATTAAACGGCAGATTATAAAGCTCGTCCTTATATACAGCAATTGGAGAATTAATATAATTGTTAAATTCCGCAAACTGATTAATGTACTCCCACACTTTTTTGTTGGATGTATGGAAAATATGTGCGCCATATTTATGTACATTGATTCCCTCAATTTCTTCGCAGTAAATGTTTCCTGCAATGTGGTCACGCTTATCGATCACAAGACAAGTTTTTCCTTTTTTCTTTGCTTCATGGGCAAAAACCGAACCGAAAAGTCCGGCACCCACGATCAAATAATCGTATTTCATGATATTTCTCCCTCTCTACTATTAATTTGATAAATCTGCCAGAAATTTCTGTCGTTCACATATTACTTCATATAAAGTTTTTATAAATACTCTTTGATTATTATAGCCATTTTCTTTAAGGAAATCCGGATCAACAAGACTCGCAATTTGTAAAAGACTATTCACTGCTTCCACCTGACTGTTCTCACCATTTGGAAATTCCCATGTTGACGCTTTAAAAGCTTTTGTGTTATTCACAATTATTTTTCCAAGTGCATCTCCATTTAACATTTCAATGATTTTCACATGTAAATAAGCACACTTCTTTTCAAGAGAAAGTAACATAAGTTCACGCATTACCTGAAGTACTATTTTACATTTTTCGGTACTAATCCAATCAGGTTTATGTATATTTCTATGAATATACACTGTTCTATTATGCCATGTCAATTTAGTTGTATTTAAACATGCTTTAGCTAAAAATTCTAATCCAGTTAATATGGTACTATTATTGAATAAAATCTGATTTTTCTTTAGATACTCTATCTTAAACATTGTGTTTTGGAAATCATTTTCTATATATCTGCCAATTTCTTCATTAATCCCCGTAACATCCCGGTATCTTCCAGATAAAGCATCCGGCATGTCTTTCATACAATATACGCTTCCACAAATATCACATTGATACTTAAGCGCCTGCGCAATCCATAATTCTAGCGCATCCTTTCTTTCATACCAATCATATGTTTCCTGAAATGTGATGTACTTTCCGCTTGCCAGTCCAATTCCCCGGTTCAAAACCTCGGCATAGGTCGTATGACCAATATTTAGTAAACGAATTCTCTTGTCTTTAAACAAATACCTGTGAAGAATACTATAATATTCATTCCGCGTTCCATTATTTACTACAATGATTTCTATCTCCCTAAGTGTTTGTTCCAGTATTTTTTCCAACATATTTTCCAGATATTCTGCTTCTATATCTACCGGAATAACAATCGATAACTGAGGTATGATTTTCTTTTCCTTGGAAACTTGTTCAAAGTAATCTACCATTTCTCTTTTCCATTCAGGCAATTCATATTTGTACTCTAAGTATCCGCAGCTATTCCAAACTTCAACCATAGTTCTTGCTAAATCTATCTTATGTTCCAATGTTAAAAATATAAAATCATCATAGAGAAATGGAATACTCCATTCCAAAAAACTTTTTTCTATCTGCTCTTTCTCTGAATATTTTTTGACAACATCCGCAATATGAGCAATTAATCTTCCATGCTCTAACACTTTCTTTTCCGGATTTCCATAAACTGTTTGGTTCATCAAAGAACCTTCTCTATACCAAAAATAATTATAAAGTTTATCCGGTATTTTTGTTATCGATTTCGCGAGTGGATATACTTTGAACTGAAAAGCCTTATCCTCACCGATCATAATATCTTCTTGCAATCTCAAATGATTTTTTTCAATTATCTCTCTTTTAATCAATGTTCTCCACAAAAACGGTGTGGACGAAACATCAAAAAATAAAGTAGCCACATCAAATCCATTAATCTTTTTATATTCCGGCGAAAGACAATCATATAACCATTGACTTGCTCTTGGTTCTTCCGGAAATACATTAGCTCCACAAATCACAATTTCAGACTTTTCATCTTCTGCGGTTCTATACAATTTTTCAAACATATTTGGTTCTACAAAATCATCTGAATCCACAAATCCAACATATTTCCCTTTTGCACGATCTAATCCTGCATTTCTAGCTGATGGAAGTCCACCATTTTCTTTATTAATAATAATAATTCTTGAATCTTCTTTTTGATATTTTTCTAGTATTTCTAAACTTCCATCTGTTGATCCATCATTCACACATATAATTTCAATTTGTGTCAATGTTTGTTTTAAAATACTCTCCAAACATCGGCTTAAATATTTTTCCACATTATAAACCGGAATTAGCACAGATACCAACGGCTTAGACATGACTGATCTTCTCCTTTCCTGTAACCACTTTTATCATCTTTTTAAACGAATATGTAATTGTCTTTTTCAATCCATTATGCTGATAGAAAAACCGAAGCTTTCCTAGCAAACTATAACTTCTCCAATCCTCAGTTTGCTCTTCTATTTTCTCTTCAGTCCTTTCTAACAGCTCGTTCTGTAATTCCTGTTTCTGATCCTCTTGTACTTCCTCTTTTGTTTCAATACAGTGTTCCTGAACATTTTCATCATTTTCTTTCTCATGCCACTGTGCTTCGCCCAACACATTGATTTCTCTTTGTTGTTTTGCATAGAGCACTTCTACTGCTTTTGTATTTGTAAAAACAAATTTAAATTCCGGTAAAACTTTTGCTGCTGTATCCCACCAGAAAATGCTGTATACCCCCTGACTATTCGTCCAAGGTTCTAATTCATCATATACAAGCCATGCCCTCCATGTAGCTTCTAATTGAATCTGTCCTCTGGATCGTGATCCTTTTAACACAGATTCCCCATATTGAAATTCACTCTCCCTTGTAACAAAATACCATGGAATATATCCTATCTGATTTTTACAAAAGGAATTAAATATATCAATGCCATTTTTTTCTTGTTCTACTTCCTTTCTTACAGACTGCCACATTTTATGCTGTCTCAATCTACCACAATTTAGAACTACGATAGATTGTGATAATTTTTTGCGTTCTTCATAAGCATCATATTTTCCCAATGGTGTTCCAACCGCATAAAAGTCATCTGTACTGCATGTCCTATAAAATTCCCCCAAATCTTGAAGCGCAATTATATCACCTGAAAGATAAATACACTTATTTTCCGTTTTTAATAACTCCGAGATATAAAGTGGATAATATTCCTCTTCCACCTCTGTCTCAATTTTCTCAATTTTACAATAGTCATATTTCTTTTCTAATTTTTTAAATTTCTCAATCTCCTTTTCCTGAACTTTATCATTCTTATTATTCAATAGATAAAATTTAAATAAATTATATCCTTTCGCCGCTTCTAAAATAGATGTAATTGTATTTGCAGTTTGATAAATATTTTCATTACTTAAAGGTAATACAACCGGAATATTTACTGGATCTTCTATAAATGAAATTGGCAAAACTTTATACTTTAATTTGGGATTTTTCATAAGTTTCGCAATAAATATCCCTGTTAACCTTTCTGAAATAAAAAATCTTTTCTCACTTGTATCAACGCGCCGTTCAAATTCTTCTAAAATATCAAATATCCATTCACAATACTCAAAAAATATTTTCTTATTGAAAATAAACATATTACAAAAATTACTAAAATCCTGCGCAAAATATTCTTTTGTTATCTCGCCGTATTCCGGATATTTCTCTAGCATAATATTTACCGCAAGATCTAAATCTTCTTTTCTATGATTTTCTATGTAATGATTGTATACATTGATAACCTTTCCGACATGAGCGACAAAATCACACCCATCAACCATATCATGTACTTTTTCAGGAGAATAATTAATTTCCTGAAGATAACTATCTTCATTAAAATTATCCACATTATATACGAAATACTCGTCTTCTCTCCATACAAAATGCCGCCTGTAATGCATCAATCCAACATATTCCGGATTTCCCAATTTATCATAATTTTTCCATGCCCAATATAAACTTGTCATTTCGTTATATGAGCTATTTTTTTCTGAAATATTTTCTCCAGTATCATCTCCTATCATATTTTCTAACATCCATCTAAAATTTTTATCATCTGCTGAAAATTTCTTTCTTGCATTCGCCCGACCTACATGAATTGGTGTAAAAATATCATCTTTAAATAATGTTGCCGGTTTGTGGTAACAAATTAATAATTTAATCTTTTGCATAGCAACTTTTTTTCCTTTCATTTCTCTCATATGCGTCTTTCCATAAATGCTTCTATGGTGAATTACATCATCTTGCTAAGATGTCCTTTTAGCCACACAATCCCCTCATTTTTTGAATTTTCTATAATTCTATTTACAGGGGTAAAATCTATTTCTTCTAATAATTCCGTTCTTTTATAGATTTCTTTTATATCGTACACCATTCTATGCTCTAATCCTAACCATTTTAAAAGAGATTTAAATCGCTTTTCTCCTCTTTCTTTATTTGCTATTGAAATAAATGGTTTATTAAAAATAATTGCCAAACACGTTCCATGAAAAGAGTCTGTAACTACAAATTCCGCATTTACATATGCTTTTAAGAAATCCTCAATTCCTATATTAGCGAAAACCTTTTCTCCTTGAAAATTCTTTACTCTTTCTTCAACATTCTGTAAGTCTGTAAGATTCGTACATTCTTTAAGTCCTATCTTTTCTTGAACATACTTATATCCCTCTACCTTTTCAGCATTTGGATCTAACAAAAAGTTCACTAAAAATTTTTCCGGATACTCTTGTTTAGATTCTTTGCTAAGTTCAATGAAGTCTAACTTGTCACACAAAAAAACGGGATCACATACATGCTTTGCCTGAATCCCAAAATCTTTCTCACAAATATCTACTGCGTAATCTTCTCTCACTGAAATTCCACTAAATCTATCCAATAAGGGTTGATATTTTTTTCTAAAGTCTTCTGACACTCCTTCTATATTTCCAAAGGAGGATGCATAGGACACTTTCACATTATGTTCATTAACAAATGATAAAAAGTATTCAGGTCCTGCATATGCCTCAAGATATGGATTCCACAACTGATCTGAACCTGAAACAAACGCTTTACAAGAATAATTCAACCAATGCATGTCTCTATGCGTATATAATCTGCTAATATTATAATACTTTTTAGAAAAAATCATTGGAATGGTATTATCATTTGGCATCGTCGGTCCCGAACTTCCTCTACGAATCATTAATACAGAATATCCCATTTTCTGAATTACTTTATTCAATGCATAATAAGTAATCGTACCTCCGTAATTGAGGTTATACCACCATCCAACAATTCCAACGTCATATTTCTTACCATACATTGTTCTATCAACCGCTGCTGGTAATGGAAGTTTTTTTATATTATTAAAAAATCGTTCTCTCGCAGAAGATAATCTTACATGATTTGACAATGCAGAATTATACGGCACACCCATTTCAACAGGAACCTGCTCTAACACCTTACACCGATCACCAATTCCCTTTACAAGTTTGTCTCCCTTTTCTGTATTTGTTACTACAATGCTTGTTCCTTTATTATCATTTAATTCTTTTTTGTAGTTTTGTATTCCCCAAAAATCACCAATGGAAATATCCCCTACTCGTTTAGTACTTGCAAATTCACAACTATAACAAGATTTTCGATCCATAAAGTTTGCTAAAAAAGCACACATCCATATACTATTATGAATATTCGTCTTTTCTGTTGTTCCATCTCCAAATTCATAGGCAGTAGTTGCTCCCCAACCTAAAGGTTTTTTCTCTTTAAAATTAATTCGTTTAATATGTTGATCTCCATAGTTATCCTTTGCAAACTTTTTAAATAACTCATTAGAAGCATTTCCTCGACACAATAAATCTACTGTAATCAAATTATCATAATCTTTTTGCAAATAGCATAATAATCCATTAATTTGACATGGCATCCCTGTATATAGAACTTTAACCCCTTTATTTAGCCATTCTTTTGTCTCTTTAAATGTTTTTTTTGAATCACTCTGTACATATTTAGAACCGCGTAATAATGGAATCTCTTCTTTATTTTTAATAATCTTTTGTTCTGCGTTATATTCATTTGTCCAAACAGCCCCTGCAACAACACCACCTTCTTCAAGGACTTTTTCTGCCAAGACAGAAAATGCTCCACCTGATGAACTTTTTTCCCTCAAATCATCTTCGGCCATCAATGCATAGCAGGACACCGGATCTTTTTGGTTTAATTCTCCTGAAAATGCCGGACATATTTTTTTACATAAGCCACAAGAAATACATTTATTTTTTTCTATGACCGGCATTAAAAATCCTTCTTCATCAACCACCATTAAAACCGCATCAGTCGGACAAATATTACTACAAGCTCCACATCCAGTGCATTTATCTCTACTAACATTTTTTACGGTTTTTTCCAATTGTTTATTCTGTTTAATTTCTATCCTTTTTTGTTTTTCTCTTAAAGCTCTTTCAATATATTCATCTAGCAATTTCCAAAACCATGCATTAATATTAGATACTTTATATCCAATACTCTCAACCTTTTCAAGATTAAGGGAAAAGGTATCTTTATCAAATGGTGCATCTTCTTTTGCTTTATGATCGATAATAGCTTTATAACCTGTTTTCACTTCAATATAATTTAAGATCTCAGAAACTGAAATATTGCCACTACTAGATAAATTCAGAATTCCAACATAATCTTGTGCTGCTATCCAAGATAAAAATTTTCCTACTTCTATATCTTGCACAAATGAATATTTAACATTAACATCTTTTATATTCATTGGTATGCTATTGACTACATGATTGCAGTAATAATAGAGCCGCTCTGTTTTTGTCACATAGGGAATTCTCACTAATACATAGGGAATATGAGAATATGCTTGTACAACTGCTGCTTCTGCCTGCATCTTTCCTCTTGCGTAATTATCATCAACGCCATTCCACTTTAACTGAATATTCCTAGCATTAAAATCTTCCTCAACAATATTTTCTTTTCTATTTAGATAAACAGCAATTGAAGATAGCTGTATATATTTTTTACATTGAATATTTTCAAGAATATTCCTAACATAATCCGAACAGTATGCTAAATTATTATATACAACATCATAATATTGTCCCCGCAATACATTTTTAACTATCTTTTCATCTTCCAGATCCAAAATAATACGACTTACTTTGTCACCAAAATTGTCTTTTGTCTTTCCACGTGTAGCTATGGTAACATCATTTCCTCTCCTTATAAGTTCCCATACTAATTGAACTCCTATAAAGCGTGTTCCACCAATCACTAATACCTTTTTCCCGTATAAAGCCGGTTGCGTATCATTTGTCAACATTATATTTTCTTTACTTCCACAACAACTAATATCTTCAGAATAACCATCTCTCCCCCATGCTATGTCTCTTTTTACAATTTTACATGGATTTCCCGCAATTATACAATTATTTGGATATTTCCCCTTGACTACCGCCCCTGCCCCAATCACACTACCTTTTCCAACATAAGTGCCACTTAAAAGAAAGGAGTTTGCTGCAACCCATACATGTGCATCCACAAACAGATGATTCTTTTCTGTATTTTCTGGTCTGAATAATGTATTAACATTTTTTCCTGTTTTTATATCAAATATGGAATGTCCATCTCCACATTGTAATTGAATGTTTCTAGAAAACATACAATCGTTTCCTATTATTATTCTTTTCCCAGAGTTTGCACGAAAATCTACATTCTCTTCAAAAGTACAATTATCATTAATCAGCACAGATGAACCATAAGAATGATTAAATAGTCTAAATTTTGATATATCAAATCTACAATTTCTTCCAATAAAAACTGTTGAATATCCTTCATATCCATTTAACTCAAATTTGACATTTCTATTAAATTTAACACCTCCACTTATTGTAATTTTTTCATTCGCACATAAATCTATTTCTACATTCTGAAGATTAGATACATTATTTTCAACTAATATTTCATTATTATATCCTCGAAAAACAACTTTTTTTAATATACCACTATTTGCTTTTATTACATTTCCATAACAATCTGAATATTCTTTTTTACTACAATCCCAATTTTCAATAACTATTGGTTTTATTCTTCTATACACAAAATCAGAAATTTCTTGATATCCATATTCTTTCTCAATCTTCCCATAATAAAAATCATAAGCTCTTCCCCAAGATACTAAATAGAATTCTTTACTTTTGCCTCTTATATCTTCTAAATGTCGAATGTTTCTCCCATTAACTAAATTCTGTAATACTGTTACAACAAACGCCACTTCCAAATTATACTTTTCCTTTAGTACATTCCTCAACATGGGAGAATCTCCCCATAAAATAATTTTTCTTCCTTTCACATTTTCTTTAATAATGCCTGCAAGTATGTATATTTCTTTTTTATTTCTTTCCATTTCTTGACTCATATCTTCATCTCCATATTTCTATCTAAACTATTTCAAATATTAATCTTTTTCTTTTTAATTTTTCTAACATAACTCCTATCTTCATACAAAATATGATGTTTCTTCAATTTTTTATGTTACTTAATAATCTAGATTCCATATTTTTTAATTTCGAAGATAAGTCGTTAATTCGTTTTTCTAATGTAAACATCATAGTAGTTCTAACTGCTCTGGTTTCAATCCTATTTTTCAACGATTTCTCTTTATACAGATTGTCTACATTATTTACATATGAATATTTATTCAGCACATCCAATGCCTGTTTAAAATACTCATATGTATCTCCCATATAATGCAATGGATTGACTCCCCGGATGTGATTTTCCGTCGAATGCGTAAACTCCGGCAGCTTGATCACTTTACAGTCCTGAATATATTTATAAAGGATCATATACGCTCTGCGCAGCCACTCATTATATTCATGAAGCTTATATTTTTTATCATGCCCGTGGATATTTCCATCATTTCCGAGAATATCCGGTGTATACAATGACTCGACCACTATAATATTCTTCTCGTCATATCCCATTGGATTTTCCGGACTTTTTACAATAGATTCCACGAATTGTTTCAGGCATGCCTCCACAGACTCCATATCCATCTCCAACATAGAATATTTTTTTATGATAGAAAACGGTTGTTTTCCGAAAAATGCTTCATATTCCGCTTCCCGCTCTTCCGGAACAGCCAGTGAAATAGTTCTTTCTCCGATTGCAACCTCCCACCGCTCCATAAACTCATTTGCCAAATCCATGATTAGGACATTTGCCTCACTCTTTTCCAAAAGCGAAACCGTATTCCTCCTCATCAGAATGCGGAGCATTTTCTTTTCATACTGTGTAAGCTTTGCACTTTCTAAAAAATCCTTTGATACCTGCACCGATTCTTCATACAACGACGTGATCGGAATGTTGCTGATACACCTGTTCACCTGATATTTTTCGTTGTCAACATATCGGAAAATATCTCTGCAAACACAACTTCCAAATATATCAACTTGTACTGCCATAATTTGAATCCCCTTTCCTGTAACTTTCTTGAATCTCTTCATATTTTTCCCGAATCTTCCATTCTGTATATCGATGAAAAATCGGATTGATAACTTTTAAAATCTTCTTACGATCCTTTATCCAACGATGTATATAAGGCAGACCGCCGCCCTTTTTTAAAAAAGTGTATCCTTTTCCAAAATGATACAACGCAAGTGTACACATATATTTCATCGTTTGGTTTCCCTGGTTATGGTAAGCTGTCAATTTCTTTTTCCATTTAAGCAGTATCTCTTCTTTTTCTTCTGCTTCTCCGCATATCGCATTTACAATAAGCGGATTCCTTAAATCATAATATGTGATCTCCGGTGTCTGCCTGTATTCATAAGTCTGATGCCAAACCTGAACCCCTTTCACAGAGACGGTTTCTCCCGGAAAGCGCAAACCATACTCCACGTCATCACAATGAATATAAAATGGGAACGGATCTTTCTTTAACGCATAGCTTGCTGGATATGTACAAAACCACCAGCCTCCATATTCTCCTTTTTCCGGATACTGTTCTGTCAGAGTTTCTCTGCTCCGCATATCCCGGTTTCCATTTACATGCTGTATATTTCCCCGATTCCAGATCTCTGCCGCAGTATACTGAATATATTTCTTGTCCTGCCGGAACATTCGACCGGCAACAGCCAGATTCTGTTTTTCTTTTTTTATATAGCTCAAGAAAGCGAACAATCGATAGAAACTTTCTATTTGAAATTCCACATCATCATCCATAAAAATAATATGTGTGAATTGTTCTTCTTTCTGAAGTTTCCTTATCTCTTCCAGTCCTCTTTTAAATCCGCCGCTTCCTCCGGCTTTATTTGTATTTGGAAATGTTCTGATCCCCGGAATTTGTGTCTGTTCAATCAGGCTTCTTCCATTGTCGATCACAAAACTCTTTAATTTCCCGCAATATTCTGTTCCAGACTGAAAAAACATGCTGTCTGCAAGTTTCTTCAAATTTTTCTTCAGTTGTTCTTCTCGATGATATGTACAAATATTGACCGCTAGTTTTACTGCACTTTCATACATCTCCTCGGTTCGATACTCTCCGCCTAGGATTTTTGTATCCTGAGCAGCAATAATTTTCCAAAATATCATCCCTGTGCAGTCCTTAAGAGGTATCTCCAGTTCTGCTTTTTGTTCTTTTTCAAAATGATATTGAACTTGTTTGATCAAAATGTTTTGATTTTCTGCCATACTTTGAAACACCTTTAAAAGGAAATTTCCCTGCGCTCTGACAGATAATATCACTTCTTTAATCCCGGTATATGTCCCCCAACATGCCAGATTCAATCCGTTCATATATGTATCCGTACTGATACAATCTCCAAATGGAATCCATATATGATCTTCTTCGATTTTTGTTTCTTCTCCTGCCCTGAAATACATTTCTCTTTCAGGGCAGATTTCATCCGGAAACACTAAATTTTGTATTACCATTCATCTACTCCAAATTCATCTGTGAGTCCAGCGGTCGGATCTTCTTGTTTAACCATTCCCTATTTTCCATCAGGATCTGAATTGGCGCAAATGCATCCCGTCCGCTGATTTCAGGAACTTCCCCTATCTTTTCCAGTAATTCATCTGTAAACCTTAAAATACCGCTTTGCACCTGCTTGCTGTCAATTTCATCTTTTGAGGCAGAAAATTCAAAATCCGATTCTTTATCCGCAAATTTCCGGAAAGATCTTTCCGGAGATGCCAAAAGTAATTCAATCACCATATTATCGCCTCGATTTGGATTGTGGAATTTCCATATATCCCGATTATGCGCCTGTGAAAACATATAGCTTACAATCTTTCCAGTAAACAACTGTGCCTCACTCATATCCGGTTCATGGTTATGCGCACTGTTCGTTCCGGCAACAAGTCCGGTAATCGGACACTTCATTTTCCATACTTCATTCACCAGATAATCCAATGCAGACGCGCCGCTTCCTGCCCAACCGACATCAACTGCCACAGCACTTTTACATTCTTTTAAAATATCTGCATAATACATTCTTCCTGCTTCTGTCTGTTCTTCATAATGTGATATCACAAATTCCCAGTTTTCCTCTAAATAATGTTTCACATGCTGCGCCGCATTTTCATCCAACACACTCTTTTTCGTATAGGAACTCTGCTCTTTTGAATCTCTTAAAAACCCCTCTAAAAGATCCCCTAGTTCCATCGTATCGAAAATGTCATCCAGAGAATAATTTTGATTCACTTTATGAAACAAAAATCTTCGGAAATAATCATATTTAAAATATCTTGCTGTCATTTTTGCCGCCGCAAGCCGTGACCAATACACATATTCCCATTTTCCATGCTCTTCCGGATACAACCGTTCATAAACTTGACTCAAAATATCTCCATCCCTCGACAAAAAGAGTATTTTTTCAATTTTATTTTTCTTCACATATGCATGGATCCATTGGCAATATCCCACGGCGAACAATCCTCCATAAATAAAGCCGTATTCAAATACCAGGGGATATTCTTTTCGTCCGTTATGAAGAAATGCATTTACAATTCCGCGATATATGCTTCCTGTTACCACCGACATATCTTCCGCCCGATAAGTTTCTCCCGTCTGATTTACATTTCGATACCAAATGCTTTCAAATCCATGCTTCTTTGCCTGTCTCACATCAGAATGCTCATTGTCTCCAATATGTATATACGTTTTTGTCTGACCAAGTTTTTTCTTCACAAAATCATACAGCGTTCCGTCACTCTTTGACCGCGATTCATCTGATGAAACAAAATATGCATCAAATTGCCCAGCACCACATTTTTTCAAAAGTTCCTCTATCCGCTCTTTTCCAAGATACATATCCGAAAGAACAATAATTTTCTTTCCTTTTTCACGAAGCTTTTTTAAAACCTCCAGCATATACGGGTTTGCGAAACAATACTTTTTTTCATTCTCCCACTCTTCCTGCAAGCCTTTATCTTTCGGTATACCGGTCTCTTTTTCCATCAGATTCCATATTTCATCCAACGTAACTTCTCTGGTCTGTTTTTTTGCAAACTTCTTTTCCCTTGCTTTCTGCTCTATTTCCATACGGATTCTCTTAAAATCCAGATAATGCAAGTCTGCTCCTACCATAAAAAACAGATCTTCCGGTCTTTCAAATGCTCTGAAAATCAACGTATCAAATACATCAAATGAAATCACATCATAGCCGCACAACTTTTCTGCCAACTGCTCCGGACTTTCTCTTACTGACAAGGATGACTCGCTTCCTCCCATATAAAGTTTCTTAGGCGGAAAATTTTCATCATATCTCTGCCCATTTTTCAAATGCCCGAAAAAATGATATTCTATATTCAATTTTATCAAATATATCCATGCTTTCGCTCTGCCAGCTCCGTGCACCTTTTTACGATACCGGTGATATTTCCTTGATATATCCGCATTTTGGTTCACCAGCAAATGGTAGATCCGGTCAATTCCATTCATGTTACTGTCCTCTATTTTATCCATTCATTTTTTCATATGCACGGCAGACATCTTCCGGTTTTCCAACCGCTTTCAGCTTTCCTTTTTCGATCCAGACTGCTTTTGTACAATTCGCTCTGATCACAGAGGTCGAGTGCGAAACGATCAAAACGGTGGAACCGCTTTTGATCATTTCCTTAATCCTTTTCTCACTCTTCTTGCGGAAGAACATATCTCCGACGCTCAGTACTTCATCCAATATCAGAATTTCCGGCGTATCCCGTACTGTTGCTATCGCAAATCCGAGTCTGGACACCATACCGGAAGAATAATTACGGACTTTCTCCTCCATAAATCCTTCCAATTCTGCAAACTCCACGATTTCTTCATACTTCTCATCAATATATTCTTTTGTATAGCCGATCACCGCTCCATTCAAATACACATTTTCTCGTCCGGTCAATTCAAAATCAAAACCTGTCCCCAACGTCAGAAGCTGTATTTTCTTTTTATCTACTTCCACATTTCCTTTTGTCGGCTCTAATACACCGGAAATTATTTTTAAGATTGTACTTTTTCCGGAACCATTTGTCCCGATGATTCCAACAACCTCACCTTTTTTTACTGTAAAACTCACATCATCCAACGCATTGAATTTCTCAACATTCCGCTGTCCTTTTAACGTTCTGACTAAAAGTTCTTTTAAACTTGTCGCCTCGTCTTTTTCTCTTTTAAACTCCATTGTCACATGATTTACCGCAATTTCGATTTCCTTTTCATCCCCGGTAAAATCAACATTCTCAATCGCATCCAAACCTTCTGCTTGTATCAGATCATCATTTTCCTCTTTTGCCTGTTTCTGTATTTCTTTGGACAAACGCTTTGATGCAGCAGCTTTTTTTCTTTTCCGTCTCTTTTTCCTTTTATTTTCTGATATATACCGCAGGACACAAATCAATATGATAATGCCTATCAACAGCACCAAGCCGATCCAAATCATTCCATGATCTTCTTCATTTTCTTTTCTTAATTGTTCACCTTGCGAATTTATTTTCGCATCCGCTTTCGCTCTCTCCTCTTGCTCCACAATATCATGCCCTGAAACACTTTGCGCCTCCACGGGCGTTTCCGCTTCTTTCCTCGTGATATCCAATGCATATTTAGACCGGTTTCCTGCAGGATTTGTTACGATAATCTGAAAATGATTCACTCCCGGATTTAAGGAAGATCCACGCACCTCTACCTGAGAAGCTGCATCCCTTACCTCCGTCGTGATTTCCGCATGATCCATTGCATTTTCCACTTCCAACTGATACGTTGTCTGATTCGGATCAAATCCCTCTATCGCTGTCCCATTTACATAAATCTGATTTAAGAAACAATCCTCCGGCATTGCAATATCTACACCAACACTGCTGCCCGGTACTTCTATCAGTTCCCCCGCTTCATTTTGTACGATTGCTCCCTGTATCGTGATCACAGTATTACCCGAAATCCGCGGAACAAATTCCAACATATTCATAACTTCTGCCGCCGTTTCGTCTCCCGCTGTAAGCCGAACCAGTCCCGGCTGTATCAATTCTCCACCTGATACAAATTCCAGCATTTCCGCATCATAACTCACCTGCATCTCATTCACACGGATCGCCTGATCCGAATTTGCATAAACTCCGATCGGAGAAACGACATCTAATTCCCATTCATACCTTTCTGATCCGAATTTTGTTGTCTCATTTGCAGCTTCTGCCTGTATTCCTGCTCCAAATAAGCAAACTCCTATCAACACTACACCTAATAATACATTTGCTGTTATTCTCTTTTTCAAACATATTTTCATGATCTATCCTCGTCAAATCTTCTGCATAACCTGATTTTTCTTCATTTTAAACACAATACTACCGATCAGATAGGAAATCACGCCCCACAAAATCATCCTCAGCAGTTCCGTCTCCGTCGGCATCTCTCCCCACATCACAACTTTTCTCACACAATTGATATAATTAAAGATCGGATTCTCCACTACCATTTCTTTTACAAATCCGCTCAAGGAATCTACCGGATAAAAAATTGCCGAACAATAAAGCCATAAGGTCAGTAATACAGAATACAAATGTTTTATATCGCCAAAAAATACATATGCCGTCGCCAAAACATACGAAATCCCCAACGAAAATAAGACAAGAAAAAATACAACAACCGGATAAAACAGCATTGTCCAAGACGGCGTAATACGAAATACGATCAGCATCACGACATAGGCTACCATAGAATATCCCAAATTTACCACTGCCGTATATACCCGCGCCAACACAAAAATCTCCAACGGCAGTTTCACTTTTATCAACATTGCTTTATTATCGATCAAAGTTGTCATTGCTGCATTTGTCGCACCGGAAAAAAATATCCAGACCAGATTTCCTGTCAGGTAATAAATCGGATAATTTTCAATAGAACGTCGAAACATCTGCGAAAAGATCAATGACAAAACGGTCATTGAAAGCAGTGGATTTAACACACTCCATACAATTCCAAGATACGATCTTGCATATTTTCTCTTAATTTCACGAGATGTCAGTTCACGGATCACAAAAAGATATTGTTTTCTTTGTTCCCGTTTTTCTCCCTGATCCATCTTCTGCTTTTTCTCTTTCTTATTCATAAATATATAACTCCTGTATCAATCGTTTTGCCTCTTCCACGGACGCCGGATCCGGCTCAATCAGCGACAATTGCTGTCCCGGCATAGAAAACGTTTCCGCATACATCCCGGTTCCTGTCGATGTGTAAGACGTCACTTCCCACTGCGCCATATCAGCCAGCTGCATTCTGACAAGTGATGCGATCTGGTCATCCGGCATATTCGTTTCAAAACTTCCGGACACAGCATTCATAACTGACGCATAATTTTTAAGTAAAGAACTTGACGCACACTGTGCCACTACCGCACGGATCACTTCCATCTGGTTTTTCGCGCGCTGATAATCTCCATCTGCAAAACTATAACGCTCCCTTGCAAATGCAAGCGCCTCCAGCCCGGTCAGATGATTGATACCGACGTGATACGTTTTAATTGGTTCTACCGTAAATTCATACTCGGAATTTACGTCAATCCCTCCCAGTGCATCAATGATATCCACAAACCCGGAAAAATTAATGCGCAGATAATAATCGATCTGAATCCCGTACAGCCGCTCCAAAGCATCCATAGATGCCTCGACGCCATAAATCCCAGCATGTGTCAGCTTGTCCTTTACTCCGCCTGTCACATTGTAATAGACATAATAATCTCTTGGTGTAGATAATAAGAGGATTTTTTTCAACTTTGTATTTACGACTGCTAAAATATTGACGTCACTTCTGGAACGCGCTGAGATTCCTCCGTATGTATCGATTCCACTCAGATACATCACAAATGTTTCCGGTACATTATCCGGAACTGCGCTTTCCTCCGTCACTTCCGCCTCATGCTCAACGGAAGTGATCCTGCGCAGATCTGTCGCGATCCAGCTATACCCCTCTACATCCGCGAACATTCCGACATAGGCATCATTTAGAATAACTGCACCTGCTTTTCCCTCTTTCAGTGCATCCAGCATTTTAAGAATGTCCTCATATTCCTGAATCTCCAACGGACTTTTCAACATATTTTCCAGCTTTTTCACCGTTTGATCCGTACGTTCTCTGTCCGTCTCCTTTACGATTCCAATCTGATAATCCTGAATTTCCTCTAAAGACTGTGCCGGATCTTTCTCCATTACATAAACCGAAATCACATCGGTTTGCTTATCCGCTTTTGATACTTCCGTGATCGTACGGCTTGTGCGGATCATATAATACGATCCCAGTACACATACAAATGCCAGGATCAAAGTCAGAATACTTGCCGCTATAGACGGGACCACTTTTCGGTGCATCCACAGAAACACACCTCCAAAAATAGTCAGAACCGCCGCCGTCAAAATAAGATAACTAACCGGAAAAATCCGGGATTTTGCACAATAATAAATCAATCCAACCACGGACACGCCATAAAACACAAGCAAAATATATCCGATCCATTTATGAATACCTGATACTATTCTTCGATTCACTCTTTATCGTCTCCTATTCTCTACCCCTTAAAAAATCCCTGCCGAATATACAACAGATATTTATACAGCGCATACTGCCGCCAATGCTTTTTCACATTTTTTCCGGACAGAACTGCACTCCCCTCATACCAGGCGCTTTCTTTTATATATTTTTTCCGGATGCCAAACATCACAAGGATCTTGTTCCAGACATGGTTCTCACAAAGTTCCTGCTCCGACAGCTTTTCCGCAGTCTGTTTCGTATCTGTGTCCAGCACATCGTCTGAAAAACGAAGCGCTCCATAACAGGCTGCTTCCGCCCGGGACGGGCATCCCATAAACAGGCGCAGAAGTTTCCCGGTGATCCTACGCGCTTTTTTCCAGTCCAGTTTCATCAGTTCCAGTCTTTGAAGCTCCGGATTCCGCATATCTGTCTTTTTCAAATGAGCGCTTTTCAGCTGCCGCAAAAAAAATTCAGTATACCGCACCAGATACTGCTCGGTTTCTTCCATAAACATACGGCGTGGTCTGGAACATTCCGAAAAATACGGTTCATAATGCGCTTCCCGTTTCCGGTATCCCAATGTCATGCCATGAGGCGCACTGAAAATGGATTCAAACAAACAATTGCTGAAATATACTTTTGCGCGCAGCCCTTTTTTCGGACTGAAATAGTAGCAATGATACTTGACCGGATCCACGCCCTCCGGCAATTCATAAATGCCCCAGTAATATCCCTCCAGCGCTTCCTTTCTTCCCATTTTACGAAGTGTCCGGTTCAGGATTTTCTGCATCGAGCCGACCCAGCCGCTGTCTACAAGCGCTGCCTTTTTCTCTTCCAGCAATCCCGCCTGCTTTAAATATCCGGCAAGCGCAGGCATACTCTCTTTTGAATGTACCTCAACACATTGGAGAAAATAACTGCATTTTTGCAGTGCTCTCCGAATCTCTCCCAGCTTTGCATAGGGAATCACAGCATCCGGGTCTTCCAAAAACTCGTGTGGAAGTTCCAGCTGTGTTCGGACGTTCTTCTGCTCTTCCCATGTGAGCCCCGAACGGTCCAGGATTTTCTGCAGTGTCACATCGATCCCGCCGCGGCAGATATAAGAAAGCGCTTCCTCCATATCTGTATGGTATGTCGGAATCCTTAAGGAGTACCGGGAGCAGCATAAATAAACACATTCCACCGGCAGACAAAGTTCTTCACAATACCGCTGTGCGATCCGGTACATAAAATATCCGTCCCGCGCAAGAAAATAAAGCCGTTCGATCCCGCTTTTCACAGCATTCTGCAAGACCCAAACAACAAATCCGTTTAAAGCCGGGGCAAGCACATAATAACTGGTCTGTTCGTGAATCTGGCACTTGTGCCCTGCAATCGTCTGATCTGCTTCCAAAAGACGTTTTACCGGATATTCCAATAATTCACTTTTTTTCAAAATCTCCCGATACTGCTCATACCGTCTTTGCATGTTGATCGACACGATACCCCTTTCTCGTACTTTGCCGGATCCGGTTTAAAACCGTTGGCGGAAACAGCCCGGCTGCCAGCGGACGCATCACATACGCTGCCGTCTCCGGACGCAGGATTCCCAACTGCCTGAATCCACGGTAACGGATCTTTACCTCCTGCATCCGGCTCTGGATCGTCCGTTTCCGATAAGTATGTTCATCTTCCCGGTAGCGGATCAACGGTTCCTGCAGGTTGTATCCACGATAGCCTGCCTTATGAAGCCGCATAAAAAGTTCATAATCCTCACACCGTCTTGTCTCCTCCGAGATCGGATAACCCTTGATCTTCCGCAGCACCTCCGCCCGGAACATCACCGACGGATGGATATACGGGGAATAAGACAGGAAATCCGATGCTTCCGGCCTTTCCGGCACACAATCCGCTCCCCACACACCATGTTCATCAAACAGTCTGGAATTTGATCCCACCCATTGATACTCCGGATGCCGTTCCAAAAAATCATACTGCTTCCGAAACCGTTCCGGTTCGGAAATGTCATCCTCGTCCATCCGGGCAATATATTTCCCTTTTGCAATGCTCAGACACTGGTTCAGTGAATAGCCCAATCCTTTATTCGTCTTATTCCGGATCCGGATGATCCGTTCATCCATTTCGATCGCCTCATCGATCAAAGGCTGATATGTAATATGGGATCCGTCATCACACAGGATCAGTTCCCAGTCCGTCATCGTCTGCCGGATCATCGACCGCACCGCAGCCTGAAGCTGCTTTTGCTCCACAGGGTTATACACACCCATGATGACACTGATCTTCACCTTTTCTTCCATTTCTTACACATTCCAATCTCTTATCTAAATCCTGATATACCAGTTTCATAATGGCATTCGTATTCTCTTTTCCGAACACTTCCGCTGACTTTCTGCACATCCGCTTCATTTCCTGGCGGACGTTCGGCGCAAGATTCCGAATGGTTTCCAATCCGTTGATCCAGCTTGACACGCTGTCACTCTCACAGAAATATCCGTTGATCCCGGGTTTCAAATATTCCCGCGTTCCCCGGTTTTCTGCGGCAAGAAGCGGGATTTCCATAGCCAGCGCTTCCAGTCCCGCCATTCCAAGTCCCTCTCTCCGGGACGGAAAAACCGACACATCCGCACACCCAAGAATTTCCCGCACATCCATACAGTAACCGAACATCCGCACATTGTGTTCCAGTCCCAACGTTTGGATCATCCGCTCTATTTTCTCCCGGAAAAATCCATCCCCACAGATGCCGTATTTGATTTTGTAAATATCTTTGCCCGCTCTTCTCATCTGCTCCAATGCACGAAGAATGATCTGCTGGTTTTTATTCTCATTTAACTCGCCCACCGATACGAGAAAGAAATCATCTTCTGTAATTCCAAGCTTCTTTCGCTTTTCCCTGCGCTCCTTTTCTGTAAGCGGGGAAAACCGTTCCAGATCCAGACCGATCCCTGGGATATGATAGACTTTTCCATTTTTACGCAGATGAAATTTCTTCGCATTTTTATAATCTTCCTTATTGATCACAACAAGAAGATCAGTAAAATGTGCGAGAAATCTCTCCACAAAATAATAAATTGTATTGTTGATAAAAGGCGCTCCTTTATAGAAGTGAAAACCATGAGCTGTATAGATGATCTGAAGCTGCCTCCTGCGAAACCACCATCCCATCTGCCGCCCAAGCATCCCGCCTACCGGCGTGTGGCAATGTATCGCGCATATATGATTTTGTTTGATAATCGCTGCCAACTGCCAGAATGCTTTCATGTTATAGTTCAGCATATAAGGGGATCTGGCAATATCAATATGATGCAATCTTATCCCCGCCCTTTCGAGTTCCTTTTCATCAAACGGATAGTGCTGTTCATTCATGTTTGCTGCATAATGTACCATATATCCCATGCTCTGGAGTATTTTGACATTCTCCATCTCAAACTTTTTCAAAAAACCGCTGACTGTCGTCAGGATCAGTATATTTTTCATGAAACGTGTTTCCCTCGTTAGTTTTTTACATTTTTCTACACTTTTTTACATAATATATTATAGTTGCCCCCCCCCATAAAACGTGATATTTAAAATCATATTTGTATAAAAAATGTGCTATTATAAATCACATACACAAAATCATCATGATATTTTTGCTTTCATATGAAAGATTCTTGACCTTATTTAAAGTTCAAAATATAGTAATCACAATAAACATAATCGTAATTCACTATATTAAACATATGAAGAACCTGAAAATTTTTTGAAACAAGAATTGCGCGAGCCCGCACTTTATAATGCAATTATCAAAACAATTGCTGAAAGCGCCTCACGTTTTAATGAAATTACAACAAAAGTTGGGTTTCTGGTAGAATTGCAAAAACTTATCCTAACGCAGTAAAACGACATTTATCAGATTATATGGGACTTACATTTGAAGAAATGTGTAAAGAATATCTTCTATATTATATTAATCCTCTTCCGATCGAATTAAATCAGATCAGTCGATGGTCGAGAACTGATCATCAAACAAAAAAGCAAGTTCAAATTGATATCGTCGGTATGCCGACAGACGGATATGAATATATCATTTGCTCCTGCAAATACCGTAATGAAAAAATAAGACTGGATGAACTTGTTACTTTGGTGACACTCGAAAATATGTATTAGAGAGCTAACTATATAAAAATATCCCTCTTTCAACAAATGGCGAAGTGCTTATCGTAACACTTCGCCGAAAGCCTAACCGGTTTGAGCTCAAAATGCTTGGTTAGGTCTGCTCTACTATTTTATGCATTTCCGCTGCATTTATACACTTAGATGTGTTTTCCAATCTGTTGGAAGATTCATTGCTGTAAGACTAATTACACCAATATTATTTTGGATCAGCTTGTCTAAGGCATCTGCGAATACTGTCCATTCCTCGTCAGATGAACGCAGATACTTCATCGCCAGTAAGATTTGATACAAACCATTGTGTGCCGGTGGTGGCGTAACTTTATCTGCATCCAAAATTTCCGGCGTCGTATGTATTGTGCGATTGTAAATTCTGGAATTATGCGCACACATATTACGCAACACTGAAACGCCCTGTATCCATGAGGCAAGCATTTTCTGTGATGGATTTACCTGATTTCCTTTTTTCGATTTATATTGGTAATTAGCCGCCAATATAGAATACGAACTTCCAATACCTGTTTTCAAATTCTTAATTATCTTCGATAGCGTACCAAATGAAAGAACTTCAACAGCTGCCCATACAGGCACCTCTCCATCATGCTTATCAAAATTATGTTTGATAAACACATCATTAGAACGAGCGATTTCTGACGCTACTGTAGACATATTCTGCCAATACAGTTTTTTCTCTTTAAAGATCGATGAATCCTGCAAAACAAGTGGTTCTCCGTGTATGAGTAACGCTTCCACTAATCGTACTCTCAAAGCCACCTCAATCTTAGAAATCATCGAAAAAACTAAAGCAGATAATTCCTGATCAAATTGATACAACCTTAAAATATCTTCAAACCTCGTTCCCGGAACATATTTCTTCGCAACATTATCGTACAAATGAAACGAATATCCACGCAAACGATAAAATCCAACAGATTTTAATGCCGTCTCTACATTTTCATGAGATGAAATCTCCATTCCTGCATCTATATAAGATTGCACTTGTTGTTCTATTGTTAATATTTGTTTGGGATACTGATACATAAAAACCTCCCCATAAATGAAAAAGTCCCACCGGGTTGCGCATGAAAAATCAGAGGCGTGGTGGGTTCTGTTAATACTATTATACAATTTTTTAAGTTACTGTCAAGATTTCTTTTGTAAAAAATCAGTCAAAAAGTCAACCACTCCCCTTTGTTCCTTGTGGTATCTATTTGTCATACATAGCATAATAGTTACAGACTCGGCTTTTTCATTTGACTTATGATATCGTCAGTGTGCAAAGCGAAAACAGCCGATGAAGAGCAGATCTAAGTCTCTTTGTTGTTGCTTTCGCTCCGCGTACGTCTCTGTACGCATCGTTCAATTGCCTAAAAGAGGCTTAGATTTATCTCTGCATCTCCCCGCTTCCTCAAGTTCCTTTTCATGAAACGTGTTTCCCTCATTAGTTTTTTACATTTTTCTATACTTTTTGACATCATCATATGCTTTATATTGTTGCATTGTCGATAAAATATACTTTTTAATATCATATTTTGTACCATTGCGTGATTTATAATGTGATATATACATACGAAAAATGATTTTAAATGTACCAGAGGGGTGAGATTTTGTACGAAAATGATTTTGCGAAACGCTTATCGGAATTGCGTATTCAGAAAGGAGTATCTGCGAGGGATATGAGTTTGTCGCTCGGTCAAAATTCCGGCTATATCAACCATATCGAAAACCGGCAGGCATATCCTTCTATTCCGGTCTTCTTTAATATATGCGACTATTTTAATATCTCACCGGAACAATTTTTTTCAACAACAGAAAAAGATCCCGCCTGTATCTCAGCGATCATTGATGACTTAAAACTGCTGAACGCAGAACAGCTCCACTGTCTCGCCGTGATCATTCGGGATCTAGGAAAGATCAGATCATAGATGGGACGTAAATCGTCCCATCACAATCTCATGTGTTGTCTCGATTCTTTTATTCCCCGCCCGGTCCATCGTGCCTCGGCACTTCATCCGGAATCACATTTGACGCATCCGTCTGTGTGGATAGCGGAATCTCGATCATTCTATCGGACTTTTCCTGATCTGTCAGTTTCGCCGGATTTGTTCTTCCCGGCATGTTTTTCGGTCTGTGACAATTTTCTGTTTTAGACATCTCCTGCATTCTCCTTTTTCCTAATATAACGAATACCAGATTTTTGATATATTCGTTGTACTAGTATACCCAAAGCAAACACTTTTAAAACAGTGTTCGTTTTAGGTATCCCGGAGATCAGAAAATTATAGATCCGACGGATTTCTTTCCATCTCTGCTTTTGCATAAAAACTTCGTTGTGCCCCATCTACAAACGCATTTTCTTTCACATACAGTCGGTCTTCTATCTTCACATCTTCACTGGATGCCGCCGCCTGCACGATAAACGATCCTCTCTCAATCTTCCACCGCATATTCTCATCCAAAAATGCCATCTGGCTCGGAGCAACTTCAAACCGTACTTTTGCACATTCTCCAGCCCTGATCTTCACTCGTTTGAAGCCAACCAGTTCTTTCACCGGACGGGTCATCGATGCATATTCATCGCTCATATACAGTTGAACGACCTCTTCTCCGTCCACATTTCCTGCATTTTTTACAGTCACATCAATCTTCCATGACTCGAACGGATCGATTTCTTTTTTGACAATCTCCATACTTTCATATACAAACTCGGTATAGGAAAGTCCGTATCCGAAGCAATACCGCGGCTTATGAGATCCATCGGCATAATCCTGAAATCCGATGCTTTCGCCCGCGTGATAACTGCTGCCCCGTTCATGACTGTAATAAACCGGGATCTGCCCTGCATTCAGCGCAATACTGACCGGAAGTCTTCCTGCCGGATTATAAGCGCCGAGCAGTACATCGGCAACCGCTTCCGCGCCGTAACGCCCCGGCGTCCATGCTTCGATCAGCGCATTTAGCGTCTCATCCGCCGCATCACTGCTCACCGGACGTCCGTCAAAATGTACCCCTACTGTCGGTTTTCCCAAGTTTGCAAGTTCACGCAAAAACAGCTCCTGACATTCCGGGATCCGGATATCCATCGAATCAATTCCCTCTCCCATCGTGCATCCGGTATTCCATCCGTATTTTCCACCTAACGTCACGATCACAAGGTCGGATTCCGCCGCCAGTTTCAATGCTTCCTCAAAATACAACGTGTCATTTCCAGCCTGCGGATATCCGTAAGCATACTGCACATCCCAGTCCGGACAGCGCTCTTTTAGTTCTTCATAGAGACTGTGGATTCCCGGATAACATTTGCGGATCAGTGTGTCTGTCTGCGGATGTTCCATCAATATCTTACTTCCCGGATAGGTTTCTGTCGGAACTTTTTCTTTCATGGCATTATCACTTCCCTCGATTCCTGCCATTGTGTTAACGCCACCGAGAGAATTTTCAATTCTCGCAATGTACATGTAGCATCCCATAACTGCCCGGGTTGTTCCTCCGTGCCACCCGATCACCGCTACTTTTTTCTTCTTTCCGGAATTTTCCTTTCTGTCCTGTTCCGCTGCATTTTTCAATGGAAGTACTCCGTCGTTTTTCAGCAGGATCATTGCTTCTCTCGCCATATTTCTGCTGATCGCCTGCGCCTCTTTCTCTTGTATGACCGCATCCCGCTCTTCCTTTTCCATCGGAAATGGATTTTCAAATAATCCAAGACGGAATTTGTGGATCAGTATTCTTCTGACTGCCTGATCCAAAATCGCCATGTCCGCTTCGCCTTTTGCAAATCTGGCTTTCAAATCCTCATTAAAGGACTCCACCTGCGGCAGCTCTACATCCATCCCGGCGCGCATGGCAATCTCTCCGGCTTCTTCCATAGATTCTGCCACACGGTGATTTGTGTGAAGCTGGCTGATCGAAGAATAATCGGCGATCACCGTTCCGTCAAACTTCATTTCCCCACGCAAAAGATCTGTCAGAAGCCCCCGGCTTCCACCTGCCGGCATCCCATCATAGCTGGAATACGCATTCATCACACTTCCGATTTTCGCTTCCGTAACCGCCGCCTGAAATGGTTTCGCATACACTTCCCGGATTTCCCGCGGATTCGTTGTCGTTTTTGCCGCATGGATCCCTCCCATTCCGCTCATAAATCCAAGAAAATGTTTTGCACACGCAAAAATTCCGTCCTTGACATTCCCGTCATTCTGCAGCCCCTGTACATAAGCAGATCCCATCGCCGCCGCCAAAGTTCCGTCTTCACCAAACGTCTCCCCCTGCCGCCCAAACCGGGAATCTCTGCAAAGATCCAGTACCGGCGCCAATCCCTGATGGATTCCGGCTGCGCGGGTTTGTTTTCCGATTGCTTTTCCCATCCTCTTTTCCAGTTCCGGATCCCATGTGGAAGCCTGTGCCAACTCGATCGGGAAATTAGTTGCTTCCGGAAGCAAAGATCCGGTTGCCGTCTCCACATGGAAAATTGCCGGGATATGATGCGGGCTTGCCTCCATGATCCGTTTCTGCAATTCCCCGATCACAGTTTCCCCCTCGTCCAGTGTTTTCAGCATGCTCGCAAACAGACAGGAAACCTGCCCCATCCCATACGGATACGCTCCGTTTTCCAAAAGCCGCTCCGCAAATCCACACTGTGTCTGCGCAAATTTTTCGTCCAAACTCATTTTCGCTAACAGATCGTCCGCCCGCTCTTCCGCAGACAGTGTCGGATCTAAATATTTCTCATACATCTCTGTTTTCTCCGTGTCCAGCCATACCTGTCCCGGATGAAATGCGTCATATCGCATCGTAATACCTCCCTTGTATACATCTCTGTGCATCATTTTCTCACTTTGGTACTTTATTATAGAATAGAACTTCGTTGGAACCTATATAAAAATTCGTGTTTTCATATCTAAATTAAGGATATTTCCTTTTCTGACCGGAAATTTATAAAAAATTTAAAAAGAGACGTTAGTGTTTTGATAAACACTCAAACGATCATGTAAAGGAGCCGATTATGGAATCATTTATTATTGAAACAAAACAACTGACTAAAAAATACAAAGGTGAACTTGCCGTAAGCAACGTAAATCTTCATATTAAAAAAGGCAGTATCTATGGACTGCTCGGACGCAACGGCGCCGGAAAAACAACACTGATGAAAATGCTTCTTGGACTGACACCACCAACATCCGGAACTTTCACGCTGTTTGACCAGACACTTACCGGACATGAAAAACAGCTTTATCCACGGATTGGAGCCCTGATCGAAACACCCGGATTTTATCCCAATCTGACAGGAACGGAAAATCTCGAAATTTTTGCCCGGCTTCGAAACCTGAATGCATCACATACAGTCAAAAATGCTCTGGAAACGGTCGGACTCCCATTTAGGGATAAAAAATTATTTCGGGAATATTCCCTCGGGATGAAACAACGTCTCGGACTCGCCAATGCGCTTCTTCATCATCCGCAGCTTTTGATCTTGGACGAGCCGACCAACGGACTGGATCCGATCGGAATCGCAGAAATCCGGGATTTCCTGAAAACGCTCTGCAAAGATCACGGAAAGACGCTCCTTGTTTCCAGTCATATTCTGTCCGAGATCGATCTGCTTGCAGATGACATCGGGATTTTGGATCGCGGTGTACTTCTCGAAGAATGCAGTATAAAAACACTCAAAGAAAAAAACGATAATCTGGAGAATTATTTCAAAACGATCACAGGAGGGAAAGGAATTGCTTAAATTTATTCATATCGAACTTTTAAAACTGCGCCGTCGGAAATGTCTTATTCTCACGCTCGCCGCATCCCCGATCATGCCGTTTTTGTCCATGTTATATTTCAAATACATTGGGAAACCAAACGTGGAACCTGTTTTATTCTACAAATGGTCCGTTTTCGGTTTCACCTGTTGGATGATCCTCCCGTTTATTTTAGGAATCCTTTCGTCATTACTTTTCTACACGGAATCAAGTAATCACATAAATACATATTTTTGGATTATTCCTGTTTGTAAACTTAAATATTTTCTTGGTAAGTTTTTCATATTATTTATATATTCATTCATTTTCATATTACTTACATTTATATGGACAGTCCTGTTTGCCGATCTATCCGGATGTGTTGCACAGGAGATTTCTTCCATTTTCTATCTAAGCAGAAAATGTATCGAGATCAGCATTCTTTTGCCGCTGGTCATGCTTCCGCTCCTTGCCGCTGCCACGCTCATCAACGGATATGTTCTTCCGGTATGTCTTACGCTCGTTTACACTTTTTCCGGATTTATGCTGGCGCCGCAGTCCCCCTGCCTGCATCCTTTATCCGCATTCTCCGTGCTCCTGAACCGAGACGGGGAAATACCGGGCGTACCGATGTCACCGCCAAGCCTGCTCGTTTCCGCATGCTACTGTATCCTGCTCTGGGATTTTTTCTCTGTCCTCATTGCAGGGATCTCACTGAAAAAGAAATCCTAAATTGCAAATTTTATGATCCAAAGGAGGTCAACTATGAAAAACCAATTCCTTTTACTTCAAATCGAATGGAAAAAACTTCGCCGTTCCACAATACTTTTGATTTCCGTCTTCGCCGTGATTCTGACCGCTGTGTTTGTCTTTGCTGCTGATCCGAACCGCTATACGGAGCATGTCGGATGGTATATGGATGAAGTACAGCCCTGGAGCATCTTTTTTCTCCTCCCATCCATCACTGCTTTATTCGGAAGTTATCTGATCTGTCGGGAAACGGAAGACGATACGTTAAAATCACTCCGGCTGATTCCCATACATCCGGCAAGGTTAACCACCGTGAAACTACTGCTGACGTTCCTGTTCGCCCTTGTACTTTCACTCCTGCTCTTCACCATCACCTGTTTGACCGAACTCTTTCTGCACGGGACTGCGCTCTCATTCCCACTGATCCTCCGCATGTTCCTGCAATACCTGTCAAATGGGATCGGAGTGTTTTTTGCAGTTTCTCCGCTGATCGCTTTCTGCGCTTTCCGAAAAAACGGACAATGGGCAGCGCTTATAGTGACGGAAATCTACTCCATCGGCGGACTGTTTGCCGCGATTTCCGATCCATACCGAACCTATTATCCTATTGCAGCGATTTTCCAGTTTTCCGGTTACTATCCTGCCACTTTGAAAAACCGTCTGCTCAGTGTGATGATCCTCATTTCCTGTGGCATGTTCACCTTTTTCTTTCTGTGGATGTGCCAAAAATGCAAACGAGAAGATCCACACCACATTTTAAATATGATATAATAGCGTCAATATACAAAGGGAAAACAGTCAATCAATTTTCTTTTGTCAGGAGGGAAACTGCCATGGCTAAAATATTTGTTGTAGATGATGATCCGGATATGCTCGCACTCATCTGTGCTGCACTTCAAAGAGACGGACATCAAGTCGATACGGAAGCAGATCCGACTGCCGTAACACCAAAGCGCTGCCGCTTTTATGATCTTCTGCTGTTTGATATCATGATGCCGAAAGAAGACGGATTTTCTCTGATCCGCCGCATCAGAACGGAAGTGGACTGTCCGATCCTGTTTCTGACAGCCAAGACCGGAGACGCCGCGCTTGTACAAGGACTGGGGCTCGGCGCTGATGATTACATAAAAAAACCGTTCAGCCTTGCCGAGCTGAGCGCCCGTGTCAACGCGCATCTGCGGCGTGAGAAACGACAGCCGACACACGCTCTCATCCGCGGCGACATTCATTTTGATCTCCAGGCAAAAATAGTGACCGTCAAAGAACAGTCGGTTCCACTCACCAAAGGCGAATATGCGATCTGCGAATATCTGACCCTGCACAGCGGACAGATTTTTACAAAAGAACAGATTTATGAAAATGTCTTCGGCTTCGATGCGGAGGGTGATTCCTCCGTCATCGCCATGCACGTCAAAAATATCCGTGCAAAATTAAAGGAGCATGATGCCGCTCCGATCGAAACAGTCTGGGGGGTTGGATATAAATGGAAAAAAGAAAACGATCTGTAAGCCTTTCTTTCGTTCTGCTCCGCTTTGCATGTATCATGCTGGGGCTGATGCTTTTTTGTGCCTTACTCTGGCTTGCCATCATGCAGCTGCTCCAGACAACCGGCTTTATCTATCATGGTTCTCTCCCGAACCGGCAGGCAGAAGCGATGCTGCTTGACCATCCGGAAACCTTTACAACCCCGGGAGAAGATTTTCTTTCCGATTACGCACTTTTTGCCGCTGATGGAAGTCTTTTGGAAACAAATACAGATTCAAAAGAAGCCGGTCGCCTTTCCGTTTTTTTAACAAAAGACTCGGATGATCCCCATATCATCCGGTACATCTATGCCGATCAAAGTACAATACTGATCCACTGGGTATATCAAAGAGATTTCACCGATCCGCAACTCCGGAAGCATCTTCCACCTTTTGAAGTACTCTGGTGGATCACGTTATTTCTGGCTTTCATTTTTGTCCTGCTCTTAAGCGTCTTACTACTTCGTCGAAGTTTGACGTCAAAATTGAAACTTTTTCATGATATAAGCAATAAAATCACTTCTCAAGAACTTGATTTTGCAATTTTTCCTGCAGGGATTCGAGAATTTGATGATGCGCTCGCCGCGATGGATGAAATGCGCCGTGCATTGTACGATTCCCTCACAGAACAATGGCGTACCCAGCAGCAGCGGGAAGCGGAAATATCCGCACTTGCTCACGACTTAAAAACGCCGCTGACTTTGATCGGCGGAAACGCGGAACTTCTCTTGTGTGAAAATCTCCCGGAGAACCAGAACCATATGCTTCACACGATCCTGGAAAATACCACCCGGGCACACCGGTATCTTTCCGGTCTTTTGGATGCTTCCACCGGTAACAAAGAACCAAAGATCCCCTTTGATCTTTCTGCCCTGCTGCCTGATCTTGTACGATCCATGGAACCGTTTGCCGGGATGAAACATATTTCACTGCATATGGACAATCACCTTACAGGCTTTTATCCGCTTCAGAAAGACCATTTTTCCCGGGCTCTTTCCAACATTGTCCAAAATGCGCTGGAACATACTCCCCCCGGAAAACAGGTCTCTCTCATCGGCAGGACGTCCGATACAGGCTGGGAGCTTCTGATCTTCGATGAGGGAATGGGCTTTAGTCCTGCCGCACTCCGTCATGCCACAGAACGCCTTTGGAGAGATGATCCGGCGCGTCAGGCAGACGGGCATAACGGGATCGGTCTCTGGTTTGCCGCCGAAGTGGTCCACTCGCATGGTGGGACTCTCACACTGGAAAATCGCCCGCAGGGCGGCATGGTAAAGATCTTACTCAATAAATCATTCTAAACAATGCAAAACCTCCCTGCAATTTATGAGAACCATTCATAAATTGCAGGGAGGTTTTCTTTTTTACGCCCGGCGATCTTATTTTTCTCTCTTCTTACACATCCGATACAACACCGTCAGTATGATTCCAGCCACACTTAAACCTGCCGCGATCAAAAATGCCTGTGTGTAAGAACCATTTTTATAATACACATTTTTCATGATCGTCGATCCGAAATACCCTGCCATCGCAAATCCGATAAACATGATACCATAGTTGACACTGTTATGCGCCGCGCCAAACTGATCTGCCGTAAATCCGGGGAATACGCCCATAAATGCGCCGAAGCAAATACCTACGATCGAGATCCCGATATAAAACAGGATCAGATCTCCTTTCCCACAGAGATAGAGAAGCACATTCCCTCCGACAGACAAGAAACAGGCAAGCGTCAGCGTCTGGACACGCCCGATCTTATCCGAAAGAAATCCTGCCAAAATCCGTCCGAACGAATTAAATAACGCCAATACGGACACTGCGATCCCTGCCGCCGCAACCGAAAGACCGATCATTTCCATTCCCACTGCAGAAGCCTGAGAAATGATCATCATGCCGCTGAAAGCCCCGCTCATCAAAAGCAGGATCATCAGATAGAAAATCGAGCTTTTCAACATCTCTTTCCAGTCTTTATCTGTTTCTTTTTGTCCGCCCGCCTGTTTTTCCGGCGCTTTCCAACCCTCCGGTACGAAACCATCCGGACAAGAGAACATAAACAAAGAAGATACCGAGATGATCACAAGAAATGTGATCCCGACAAGGATAAACGCCATTTTCACCTGTACTTTTTCTACCAGTAAATTGATCACCGGCGGAAGCAGAACCGAACTGAATCCATAAGCCGCCGTTGTCAGTCCGCCGATCAGACCACGTTTGTCCGGAAAGAATTTGACACAACAGCTGATCGTACAGCCATATGCCATCCCGAGTCCCAGACCGCCAAGCAGACCATATGTCACCATCAACATTCCGACAGAAGTTGACAGCCCTGCCAGGATCATACCGCATCCGAACATCACGCCGCCGGTAAGGATCACTTTTTTGGGTCCGAACCGGTCATTGATCCATCCTCCCGAGATCATCGTGATCGGACCTACGGAGTTGGCAACGGTATAGACGATCGCCAGATCCGCCGTTGTGATCCCCTTTCCTGTTATCGTTCCGAGATAGTCTGCCATCGGTGCGGCAAACACGCTCCATGCATAGACGGAACCAAGACATAAGTTCGTCAGACATGCAAACAGAAGCACAAGCCAGCGCCGTTTGGAAATATTTTTTTGTTGCTCTCTCATTCTTCTTACCCTCTTCTTTCATCCATATTTCAATACACTGCCATTGATTCTTCCGCATATTTATGCTACCCTCTTTATGCAGAGGAAATAAAACAGAACATATGCATTTCCTTATTATTTTATCAGTTTTCAAATGGGGAAACTATCATCAATCCAAAGACAATATGTTGAAAAAGCAACACTTATCATATATTTTGTTGCTTTGCAGAGGTTATTATGACTACAAAAGATTTACGTATCATCAAGACATTACAACAGATCGATCGGGCGCTTCTGGAGCTTCTAAATGAGCTGCCGTTCCAAAAAATCACAGTTCAGTTATTGTGTGAGCGGGCGCTGATCAACCGCTCCACCTTTTACAAATATTACACGGATAAATATGACCTGCTGGATCGTTATCTGAACAAAATCCTGCAGGAGTTCAAACAACAGGTCAACGTTGACTTCGTTGTCACAAATCCAAGCGTCACCGACGATGAGCATTATCAGATCCCTTTCCGGAATTTCACGGCATTCGTATATTCCAAACGGACAGAATATCTGATTTTATGGAAAGCTTCCATTGAGCGCCAGCCTTACAACGAAATGACAGATCTGGTTTACCGGCAGATTCTGGAAAAACTTCTTACCGAATCTCCCGAATTATCGGCAAAACATACATATTGCGAGCTGTATGCGCACCTCTTTTCTTCCAACATGATGGCGCTGATCCGCTGGTGGCTTACAAATGAAGACACGGTTTCTATTGAGGAAGTACAAAAGATCATGCATGAAAATATGAAAAAAGGATTGTTTTACACGTTCCGGCACTCTGTCCGAGATTCCATTCAATAATCTGACTTTTTTTGCATATACTATATTATCATCTGTTTCTATGGAGGTTCATATCGTATATGCGTTTTTATATCATTGCAGGCTATCTCTTCACCGCTGTTTTCGGAACCTTATCGCATTTTCTGTACGACTGTTCCGGGCAGAATCTGTTCATCGCCCTCTTTGCTCCGGTCAATGAATCTATATGGGAGCATATGAAACTTTCGTTTTTCCCGGTGCTTTTATATGCGTTTTTTCTGTCTTATATCCGACAGCCGGAAAAAGAATTTCATACGCTCCGTGACGCCCTGCTGCTTGGAAATTTCGTCGGAACGTTCAGCATTCCCGTACTTTTTTACACCTATTCCGGAATATTGGGACGTCATCTCCTTGCCGCAGATATCGCCGTCTTTCTGCTCGGTCTTTTCTTTGCTTTCCGATTCGCATGGAAAGGAAAGGATACGGTCCGGACAGACAGCCGGCGAAAATGGATTTATCTATTGACTGCGCTTCTGGCTCTTTTATTTTTCATCTTTACCTTTTATCCTCCCCGGATCGGATTGTTTCTGGATTTAAGCTGAATAATGTACATTTCTTTTAAATCCAAGATACGTCATTCCAAAATAAATCAGATAGACTCCCGCAAAAATAAACAGGGAAATTCCGAAATAATACATTCCGCTTCCGTTTGCCCCGGTATAGAATACAAACTGATGCCCCGCATACACAGCCGTCGCCGCGCTTAAGATCACAGCGATCACGACCGGAACAAGATAGTAGAATGCCAGTTGTTTCAAGATCAGGCGGTCGATCTCTTTCTCATTCATTCCCAGCTTTGAAAGTACGTCATACCGGAAACGGTATTTCGACGAATCACTGAGCTGCTGGACTGACATGATCGTAAGCGCCACACATAGAAATACAAGTCCGACATACGCCAAGGGAAATACCAAAGACAACATCGCCAGCTTCAGATCCATCCCAATGCCCTCCCGCACCAGAACGTCGCTGGCACAGCTTACGATCTGGTCGGTTCCGAATCCTCCCATCGTTTCTGATTCCCAATAGGCTTCTTCCGGTATCTCGCCGCGCTCCTGCATCTCGTAAAATTCTTCCTGCGTCGGGATCCCGTTTTTCTTCAGGCGGATCGTTTCCAGCGTTTGCTGCAGATCAGACGGCGCTTTCCCCTCTGTGGAGACTGCCAGTTCTGAAAAATAGCCGTCCATCCCTGCCGCCGCCTCATCCGGCACGATGATCAGATAATCCGCCCCGTTATTTCCATTCTGGGAAAACGGGATCGTATAAATCTCATCCAGCGTCAGTTCTCCCAAAGAAGTGTCCAGCGTTCTCGCTTTGATCTTATCATCCAAAAACGGAACCATCCGTTCTTTGATCTGAACCGCATACTTATCTTGTCCAAATGCCACCGGTTCATATCCGAGCATTTCTCTTAAATGATTGTAATCACTGATTCTCATATAAGTATCATAACTATAATATTCGTATCCGTCTTCTTCCACCGCTTTCTCATTCAGACTGCCGTCCGGATTCCGGTATTTTTTAGAAACGGTTCCGCCATGTGTATACAGATACTCGTTCATCACCTGTTTCCCATCCTGATAAATCTGATAACTCCACGTATCTTCTGTTCTGCATTGATCGTGAATCGCTGCCAGTTCTTCGTCAAACGCATCATCAGGGTTTTCACTGTGTACCAGAATGTCAAATGGAACTGAATTTTCAATCGCCTGATTCTGGAACCTTGCAAACATCATCGAAACGCTTCCTCCAAGGATTGCCGTCATCAAAAGCAGCGTCAATGTTCCCATCGTAAAACGCATCGTTCCCAGTTTTCCCGTATACTGACGCAGCAAAAATAATCGTCCCGGCTTATAGAGTCCTGATTTTCTTTTGTGGATATAGCTGGTGAGGATTGCTGAAAATCCATAGTAAAAAAGATAGACCGCCGCGATAAAACAGACTGTAATACAACATACTCCCGCAACCGAATACCTTTCCCCAAAAAGGAGGATCGTATACACGATAAAAAATCCGACTGCCACAAAAAACCATATCCGCGCAAATCCACTTTTACTTTCACGGATTTTTTCATTTTCCTTTTCCATCCGCATCAATTCCGCAATGGTCATCTTTTTGAACAGCCGTCGGTTTCGGATCAGCGCAAAAAAATAGCACAGTATGTAAATCCCGCTGGTCATAAGCATACTCCAGCCGTTTAACTGCACATGGAGCGGATAATCCATCCCAAACACTCTGTAAAATATCGTCATCAGGATCTGCTGCAAAAACATGCCGACGCCGATTCCCATCAGAAATGCGATCATCCCCATCAGGATATTTTCTTTCATATAAAGTCCGGAAATCTGTTTTTTATTCATCCCAAGCAACAGATAGGTTCCAAATTCACGGCTTCTTTTTTCCAGCATAAACCGCGTCATATAGCGGATCAGCCATGCAAGGATTCCCACGATAAACACGCTGACCAGACCGATCATCGCCCCCATCACACCAGCTTCCCGAAACATCGACAAAATATCCGGAGATAACGCCATCGAATCAAACGCAAACATCATTGCCGCCATCACCGTCATCGTCAATACATAGACAATATAATCTCTCGAAGAACGTCGGGCATTCCGCAGTGCAAGTTTATTCAGCATCACTGCACTCACCTCCCGTCAGCGCCAATACATCCAGGATCTGATTCAGAAACTCTCTCCTTGTCTCCTGTCCCCGGTACAATTCATGGAAAATCTGTCCGTCTTTTAAAAAGAGGATCCGTCTGCAGTAACTCGCCGAAAACGCGTCATGGGTTACCATCAGGATCGTCGCTCCCATTTTTCGGTTCATCGTCTCAAATGTATCCAAAAGCATCTGCGCAGATCTGGAATCCAACGCCCCGGTCGGCTCATCGGCACAGATCAACTGTGGCTGTGTCACAACGGCTCTGGCGCAGGCACAGCGCTGCTTCTGCCCGCCGGATACCTGTACCGGAAACTTATCTGCGATCTTTTCGATTCCAAGCGCTCTCATGACCTGTCTGCTCCGCTTCACGATCTCTGCTTTTTTCTGCTTTTGCAGCGTCATCGGAAGTTCTATATTTTCCCGGATCGTCAACATGTCCAACAAGTTAAACTCCTGAAAGACAAATCCCAGATTTTCTTTCCGGAACTTTGCCAGCCCCTCTTCTTTCAGCATTGTAATATCCGTATCTCCATAATAAATATGTCCGGCGCTCACCCGGTCGATCGTGGAGATCATATTCAAAAGCGTCGTTTTTCCGGATCCGGAAGCGCCCATGATCCCGATAAACTCGCCCTCATCCACCTGAAAACTGACACGGTTCACCGCCTTTGTTATATTATTTCCGCTCCCATAATATTTTTCAATGTCACAGATTTTGATCAAATGTTTCATGTTATCCATCCTTTCGTTTCTCCCCTGTCTCCTCCGCTCACTATGAATGTTCAAAGGAAACTTTTTGCTGTGTTCTAAGTATAACAAGAAACATTCGGGGGTTGTATCAGAGTTCCTTTCCGCAATCTTTCAATTTTGAAAGGTTTTCTCCCGTCCGATCTTCTGAAAATCACTTTCAGGAAACTGTAGCCATACCCGTGTATACTGACCGTATTCCGATTCGATACGGATTACCATTCCGAGCCGGTCACAAAGTTTCTTCGTAAGGTAAAGTCCGATCCCGGTAGAATATCTGCCGCTCCGTCCATTTGTCCCGCAGAATCCTTTTTCGAACACGCGCCCCAGTTCTTCCGGTCGGATTCCGATCCCGTTGTCTTCCACACACAATTTCACTTTGTTTTTTCCGGTTTCCGAAAAAATCCGGACGCAGCCATTTTCGTCCCTGCTGTATTTGATACAATTCGAGAAAATCTGATCCAGGATAAACAATGCCCATTTTTCATCCGTCGAGACAAAACACGATTCCATTTCTATTTTCACCTGCATCTTCCTGTCCTGAAATGCAAGCCGGTTTTTCTGAACCGCCCGCAGTACCAGTTTACGCAGATCCGTCCGCGCGATCAGATAGTCTTTCCAGACCTGTTCCATCCGGGCATAATATAATACCTTATCCACCTGCCCCTCCACCTTGGACAATTCCAGACGCATCCGGCGGATCTGCGGCTGTTCCCGTTCATGTTCTATATTTTCACAGAGTAGTTCCATCGCCGTGATCGGATTCTTTACTTCATGCACCCAGCTTTCTATAAATTCTTTATATTCCCGCTGTTCATCTTCTTTTCTTCGTATTTCTTCCAGAACAGCCTTATTGGAACGCCGTAACAACTCCCGATACAGCCGGTCTTCCAATCTCCATGACGGCTCCATCAATTCTGCAAATAAAAGCGGCTGATCCATTTCCTCTATCATACTTTCCATACGGTCAAAATATTTTTTTCGGCTTTGAAACTGAACGATCAGACCGCCTGCAAGAATCACTCCCCACGCTAAAAAGATCAACGCAATGGCTGACAGACTGTTACCCATCGCAAGAAGAAATGCAAAAAGCAGCAGCATCCCCATGCCATTTAACAGAATCCATCCCATTTTATCTTTTATATATGCTCCAAATCTCATACCAGACCTCACCCTTTTTTGCAGATCACCTGTCCCACAGACTGCCTATTCGCCGACTGCCTGTCCCCCGACTGCTTTTCAGATCATATAACCAAGTCCGCGCCTCGTCTCTATAAAATCTTCCGCGCCGATCTCATCGAGTTTTGCCCGGATCCTCGTAATATTCACACTCAGCGTATTGTCATCAATGAAAATCTCGTTGTCCCACAACCGATCGATCAGCTTTGTTCTGGACACGATTTTCCCCTGATCCTGAAATAATTCATACAGTATGACCAGCTCATTTCTCGTCAAAATCTGTTTCTTGTCACCTTTTTCAATCATCCCGGATGCCAGATCCAATGTCACGCCCTTATAATGCCGCACAGACGAAGACTGCTTTTCCTTTCCGCTGCGTCTGAGCACTGCCCGGATATGCGCCAGCAGGATCGGAAGCTGATATGGTTTTGCGATAAAATCATCACCGCCGCGCATCATGCAGTTCAACTCATCTAACGACGTGTTATTTCCTGTCACAAATATGATCGGCACATCCGATCGGCTTCTCAGTTCATCACAGATAAAAAGTCCGTCGCATCCCGGAAGCGACACATCCAAAAGCACCAGATCCGGCGTCTCCTGAAGAATACTTTCCGCTGTTTGAAAGTCGTTCTCAAACTTCTCGATACACACCGCTTCATATCCCTCATAGGTTAAAAAGCGTGAAAGCTCCTTTCGGATCAGTTCATCATCTTCCACGATCATAATTCTCTGTACATAATTCTTGCCGAACACTACTTTCACTTCCGTTTCTACACTTTATAAATCTTTCTAATTATAGCACAACGCCCTGTTCCAAAGGAACAGAGCGTTGCTCATTATTTCGTATTTAAAATATCAGCCAGATTATTTTGCTGCAATAGCTGCCTGTGCTGCTGCCAGTCTTGCGATCGGCACACGGAACGGTGAGCAGGATACATAATCCAGACCAAGTTTGCTGCAGAATTCAACAGAGCTTGGATCTCCGCCGTGCTCTCCACAGATTCCTACATGCAGGCTCGGATTAACCGGTTTTCCTAATGTGATCGCCATATCCATCAGCTTGCCGACACCTGTCTGATCCAGTTTTGCGAACGGATCGTTCTCGAAGATCTTAGCGTCATAGTAGGCATCCAGGAATTTACCAGCGTCATCACGGGAGAATCCAAATGTCATCTGTGTCAAATCGTTTGTACCGAAGCAGAAGAAGTCAGCTTCTTTTGCGATCTCGTCAGCTGTCAGAGCAGCTCTCGGGATCTCGATCATTGTTCCCACTTCGTATTTCAGGTCGATTCCGGAAGCAGCGATCTCTGCATCAGCAGTCTCAACAACGAATTTCTTCACATATTTCAACTCTTTGATGTCTCCAACGAGTGGAATCATGATCTCCGGTTTTACTGTCCAGTCAGCATGTGCTTTCTGTACGTTGATCGCTGCACGGATAACAGCTTTTGTCTGCATCTTAGCGATTTCCGGATAAGTAACTGCCAGACGGCATCCACGGTGTCCCATCATCGGGTTGAACTCGTGCAGGCTGTCGATGATCGCTTTGATCTGCTCAACAGTTTTGCCCTGAGCATCAGCCAGTTTCTTAATATCTTCTTCCTCAGTCGGAACGAACTCATGAAGCGGCGGATCAAGGAAACGGATTGTTACCGGATTTCCTTCCAGCGCCTCGTACAGTGCCTCAAAGTCTCCCTGCTGTTCCGGAAGGATCTTGTCCAGTGCAGCTT
>OLRL01000134.1_pt1 | contig 68365 bp, 67 predicted proteins | sample 1643201 | NCBI WGS metagenome assembly OLRL01 (sample SAMEA3136649, study PRJEB25190) | human gut metagenome | biome: human gut; feature: human-associated habitat; material: faeces | place: Austria | collected 2013
TGAGACCTAATGCAGCTGTATCTAATTCTAAGTTTTTCACTTCAACTTCTGCTGCTTGTTTTCCAGTTGTTTCATCAAAGTAATTAATTTTTACTGATTTTGTTGTTGGTTTCTCTGGTTTTTCTGTTTCTACAGGTTTTACGCCTACATATACATAACCGTCCACAACTGCATAACTATTTTCTTCTTTTACAAGTTCATATCCTTCTGGCAAATAGCTCTTGATAACTTTGAGACCTAATGCAGCTGTATCTAATTCTAAGTTTTTCACTTCAACTTCTGCTGCCTGTTTTTCAGTTGTTTCATCAAAGTAATTAATTTTTACTGATTTTGTTGTTGGCTTCTCTGGCTTTTTGTTATTTTTAACGGATACAATAACAACACCATTAGCATCTACTTTATAGCTTTCTTTTTCATCTAGCAATTCACACTTCTCTGGTAAATGGCTCTTTACAACTTTTAGACTAACCGCTCCTATTTCATCTGGCTGTCCAAGTAAGTCATAACTTCCAACAATATCTCCCTTTTCATCCTGGTACTTAATTGTAATCGTTCTAGTTTTTGCAGTTTCCTGCTTTGCTTCTACTGGTTCAGCTGCATATACTGGTACACTTGTTGTTACAACTGTAGCAGCCATGATTGCAGCTAAACAAACACGCATTAAATTTTTTCTGTACATTGTTATCTCCTCCCATATACATATTTTAATAAATAATACTATAACAGTCAGATTATGTACTCCACCTCATTTTTATGTCATTCTCATCAAGCATTACTTATCACTATACTTTAAACTATAGCTTAATATACGGTGAATAAGCATACCCCTCCCGTTATTTATAGCTTTATATTAGCCTTTAATGCAGTATTTGTCAATGCTTTTTACTTTTTTTCCCTTTCACCCCCCCCCTATTTTTTTGTATTTTTTTCAGTACATTTGTATTTTGTGTAATTTTTTTATTGAAACTCCCGTTTTTTAACCAGTCGGTAACTTACCTTGATAAAGATCTGAGGAAATTTCTTTTTTATGTTATACTCTTTTCGTCTAAACCGGATGCTTATAGAAGGGATGCTCCTCACCGTTGGAATAGCTGCCGAAACTGCCCACAATGGATGTTTTTTTTATCTTCCGCGGACTTAATAACAGCATTCTCATCATCCTCATGGAACAAGTTAGTGTTTATAAGCGTCATCTCTTTAATATGGGACTGCTTCTTTCGCTCATTTCTTTGAAACGTTTTTCCGGTATCAGTACCGCACAATTTTTACAGATATGGGCACTATGACCTTTGCTGGAAAACTCTCATCGGATTTATATTTTCCACAAACTTTGCAATAGCACCCGTGTTTCTTTGCCATCCGCTAAATCCCCCTATTATTGATTTTCAACCATATCTCAAATGAGATTGCTGGGGATAAAGCAGTTATCGGCATCAATCGGGATAGGTTCCTCGCACATACAAATAATTCCACCACTGCCACGTTTCAAAGATGCTTTGTCGATTACGTTGTATTTTTTTACCTCACGACGGTCGGGTGCAGCACTCTTTTTAATCTCCAACGGATGAATAACATTGTTTTCTTCCACAAATACATCTATTTCTTTGGCATTGGAGTCCCGGAAATAGGTGATATTTACTTTAGACTTTGCGTAGGCATAGTTCTTAACAAGCTCCATCACAACATAGTTCTCGTAATAATGACCGCTTGCCGCACCATTACGCAGAGTATCCGGTGTCAGCCACATAGAAAGATACGCGCACAATCCGGTATCGCAAAAATACAGCTTCGGGGTTTTGCTGAACCGTTTCAGTTCATTGTTGGAATACGGTGCAAGTAGATAAATGATATGAAGTCTTACCAGCACTTTCAGCCATTCCTTCGCTGTACTCGGTGCAATATCGGCGGATTCAGCCAGGGTTGTGTAATTGACCTGCTCCGCCACAAGTGAGGCACAACCAACAAGAAATTTGTGGAACCGAACGGTATCCGTAATTCCTCCAGCTTCAGTCACATCCCGCATCAGATACGTGTCGATGTAAGAGTTGAAATACTCCTGCCGAAGCTCATCGTCCACGCCCTGCACCTGTGGCATACCGCCCTCCCAAATATGATTGAATACTTGAAGCACATCGTTTTTTGGAAGTTTACGCTGTCTTGCCTGCAAAGTGGCAAGCGAGAAATCCAAATCGGTATCAAAGACCATTCCTGCTTTTTCTCTTGCGGAAAGACTATACAGTTCCAGTATCCCGATTCTTCCGGCAAGTGTTTCACGCACTCGCTCCATCATTTTGTATTGCTGCGAACCGGTCAACCAAATAAGACCTTTCTCCTCACTCTCATCACAAATCACCTTGATTTGCTCGAACAACTCTGGCGCTTTCTGCACCTCATCAATGAGAATCGGCGGCTTATAGGTTTGGAAGAACAATACCGGGTCGCTTTGAGCTAATTCTCTTGCCATAGCATTGTCCATCGTGACATAGGTTCTGTTGCTGTCAGCTAAATGCTTCAGCATAGTGGTTTTTCCAACCTGTCTCGCACCGGTCACAAGGATAACCTTGAAAAAATCATTAAGTTTCAGAAACTTTCGTTCAAGTTCTCGTGTAATATATACCATAACACGCCTCCATTTTATGATAATCTGTGGTCAATCATATTTTATCATAATATATCCATATACTCAAGAAAATATACGCATTATGTTTTTTATTACTGCATGGTTTTCAGCCCTGCAAGTTCGCAGGCGTGTTTTCCTTCCTCCAATCTCAATTACAAATCCGATTTTCTATGTGACGAACGTCACGGATTTTTAGAATATTAGATAAATAGAAACCTTGATTTGTGTTATATAGCATCGCATCCTATACATGATATACAATTGCATTTATCAGATTAAAAAGACAGAAGCATAGCATGTTTCCTGTCTAAACCTCTGCCTTTTCCAATCTCACTACTTCCAGTATTCTTTTATGTACTTTTCTGCCTCTTCTTTTCCTAGAGAAAATTCCTTCTGAATCTTTTCTAACGTATTCTCTTTCGAAACATGGAACTCTTGGCAGGTTCTTATTACTCCTATAATTTCTCCGCTTTTTAGTCCGATTTGTTTTCCATCTTCCAGTCCAATCCGTTTTCCATCTTCTAAGCCGATTCGTTTTCCATCTTCCAATCCGACTTGATGTCCTTCATTCCATGATTCTTCTTTTATAAATTCCCGATATTCATTTTCATCCCATTCTGTTAAAATACTATCCACGATTTCGCTCCTGTTCTTACGAAGTATCTCTGCAAGGATATCATTCTGAATGCATTCGTCTATCGCCTGTTCGACCGCTTCCTGATGTTCCATTCCTTCCGCAAGATTTCTACGGATGATTTCAATAAACTGGGCATATTCTTTCAGCGTCTTGCAACGTTCCATCAATTCTTTATTATGTCCGTAATTCACATTCAACACCAACGCCGTACATTCCAATGATGGATTTTTCTCCTTTCCATTTCCGATAAAAACGGAACTTAGTTTCAATTCCTGACGTTCCGGCTTTTCCTCAATCCCATTATAAAAAATAATATACTGTGGAAAAGGAATCTTAAGTTCCGAAGTGGAATATAACTTATGCTTCTTCGGTTCAATATAGGCTTTGTATACAGATGAAAAATAAAACAATCCACGCAATGGAAGGTTCGGACAAAAGGTACTTTGGTGTTCATAGAGATTCATCTCATCTCCAATAATAAATGATAGATCGTTCCGCATTCCCATATACACCACATCTTCTATCGTCGTAATCTCCAACTCTTCCGGATTTGTATAATCACTTTCATTCACAGCATTATAAAGCTCCAATAACTCTTTCTTTTCGTGAAAAATCAGACGGAATAAACGGTCTTTATACTTCGTATTCAATTTATAATCATTCATATGGCTCCTCCTTACATTTTACCAAAATGTTCACATATCGACAACCCTATGGGCAGACTTTCCCCATTGGACTCACCTTCCTCCAATCTCAATTACAAATCCGATTTTCTATGTGACGAACGTCACGGATTTTTAGAATATTAGATAAATAGAAACCTTGATTTGTGTTATAAAGCATAGCACACATACCTCTGATATTCAACTGCTTTTATAAAAAAATTCGGTCTGCAACTTATGTACAGTCCGAATTTTTTCTCATCTTTAATTTCAGCATTGCTGTTACTTTTCTTGCATCTAACTCTGTCACATTGTTTTCTCCAACTACGCAAGTTTCAATGCCTTCTTTGCTTTTATTAATGTCTAAAATTTGTCCTAGATGTTCATTTTCCACAACAAATTTTCCATTTACTCCACTAAATTTAAGTCCTGCAACCGGAATCCCTCTTGTCTCAATTTCTTCCACAGTATTCGCATAATCTACATCACTGTTTCCCCATCCGTCAGATGACATAATCACTCCGTCCGCTCTCATTGCTTCCGCCCATACCGCAGTCCTACGACCAACAAGCAATTTATCTTCATTTCCATCCGGAGTTCCTACTATAATTATCCCCATCAAATCCAAATCTTCATCCGCTGACACAATATCCAAAAGCGGATCTCGAAAATGATGTAGAGACGTTTCTTTTGTAGACGGTCCAATTCCCATATCTTCTCCTCCTATCATTGCATCGAACGCAGTATTCCGTCACGGTATTCATTCGGCGTAACCAGTACCGGCATATTCCCCATGTCGATAATGGACTTTCCGCCTTCCATTCCAGACGGTTCTTTTCCAAACAGATGCATGTCATACATGGCTCCTTGACCTGCGACTTGTTTGACAATGAGCACTCGTTTTTTTCCAGGTCGTGCAACATCGTGATATTCATGCCTTTCTGTACACATATCTCCACGGAACTTCTTCATTTGCTCCCGAAATTCTTGAATAAACCTGTCACACATCTTATGCGCTTCCGTCACCGCGTGACGCTCTTGTCCCATTCCTGCTTGAAAGGTCACATCAAAACTTATGATCAGATCATTTTTTGAAGGCGTTCCCGCTCTACCGAAGTACAACTGTTCTTTTAAAATTCCTTCCGAAGATCCAAATTCTGCAGTTTGTTTTCCATTCACGTCCACTCCGGTTAGTATTACATATACACCGGTTAAAGTATGCGTAATCCCATCTCCTATTTTACCAAGCACTTTCGTTGAGATCGGAATTATGTCCATCATTGTATTTGTAAATTTATCCCACTCACCCGGTCTAACAATTTTCACCGACGCAGATGCAATTTCTTCTTTATTATATAGAAATCTTTCCACATTTTGATCAATCATAATCCGTCCATCGGTTGTTACTTTGTTTTCATCCCCATATTCTGCATGATCTATATGGAAGGCTTTGATAACAAGTCTCCTTAAATCCTTCTCTCCTTGTACCATAATTCGTTCCTTTCATAATTCCCTAATTTAAGGTTTATTGTAGCAAAAACCGCATTTTTTCGCAATGGGGACAGGACTATTTGCAAAAAGGGACAGGGCAAAACGTAATTGGGGACGTAGTAAATCTGCACTTTACTACGTCCCCAATTAATTATACTTTTGCTACATATTCGAATGGCAATGGAACAATCTTTCCAGGTGTCTGGATTTCTACTAACTGTTCAAGTGTTGCCTTTACGATGTCTGTCTGCATCTGTTTGTTATTAGGTTCTCCTGCGTTTGCACCCATCGGAACGAGTGGAGCAACTGCACGAGGTGTACCGGACTGACGTACAACCGGTGGAAGAGCTGCAATAATAATTGTAGGAATTCCAGCTTCTTCAATCGCTCTCTGCACCAATACTGCAGAGCGGTGGCAAGTACCTCAACCAGCTGTAAGGATAACTGCATCTACCCCTTCTTCTTTAAACATCTGCGCGATAGCCGGACCAGTTTCATGTTTGAATTTTTCCTGGTTTCCACCACCACCCATGAAACCTGCGTGTACAGGTGCACAAGCTTTGATAAATCCTTCTTTTGCTAATTCATGGATTCTGTCAATCGGGAACATACAGTTGATATCTTTATTAACGTCACTATTATCATATCCGCCATGTGATACCATCAATTCATTTGATGGCATTGTATCTGTAACTTTTCTCCATGTAAAGTCACCAGCAAGGTTAAATCTTTCCTGATCTTTGTGGTGAACACCTGCTGCTGTAGCAAGTGCGATTGTCATATCTTTTAACTCTTTTGTTACAGGAGTCCATACAGATGGAGGTGTAATCGGAACAAAAATCTCTGACTGCATCCCTTTAACTGTTGTTAAACTCATTATTTTGCCTCCTTATTTTCTTCATTATTCTTACGCGCTTCTTCTCGTCTGCGCTTATATACATCCAGGTTACTTACATATTTCTCATTGGCTTCCGGTCCAAGCTGTTCCACAAAACTCATGTTCCACGCAACTTCCTGACCCACTTTGATTGGATAGTCTGTAATCAGCATACGCATCGGAATCTTCAAGTATCCCAAACGACCTTTCAAGTCGATGGCTACACATCCGTCATGCACTTCTACGATGATACCTTCCATTCTAATTAATTTATCGCCATATTTCATAGTCTCACCTTAAATTAGCTGTATTTTAATCTTCTCTTTTCGCTCATCGGAAGTGACTGCTCGTTCTTTACAAGTTCGATTGGTTTTCCTGTCACGTTAGAGATTAATTCTACGTTAGTAGCTTTTACGTTTGGATTCCATTTTTTCTCTGGTTTCTTCACTTCTTCACCAGCCATAGCTGTTTTTAACATTGCAAGTGCACGAATCGCATCTTCATGGCAAAGTGTATTGCAAGCAAGAACTTCGTTCTCAATTCCAGCTTCTGATTTGTTGTTATCAACCATACGAGTCATGTATTTGTTACCAACTACAAGAGCGCCCTGTACAGCACAGAAAGAAAGTCCTACTACAGGAACTCCTCTCATACCAATCTGCTCATGGTGGCTTGCGAAGTCGATGTGGTTGTTACCAAATCCTTCTGTTGTAATGAACGCACCGTCAACATCAAGTGCTTCTACCATCATACCTACACGTTTTGATACATAGAATTTTTCTGAGTTGATCTGTGGGCTTCCTACGAAGATAACACCGCAAAGGTCAATTTCTTCATCATGTAATGCTTCAAGCACAAGTGGTTCTCTCCAGTAATGTCTTGACATCTCTTTTGAAGCAGGTCCGATACATGTAAGAGCATGGATACATCCATCAAGAACCTCAAGTGGAGATACCATTACCGGAACGTTACCAAGGTCAACGTTTGGTTTTGCTCCAAGAACACCAACCGGCTCTACTGGAAGAATTAAGTTATCGTGCATAGCACCCTGTCCCATGATTTCTTTTACGATAACAACTTTTTTCTTTCCAGGTCTTCTGTACTGGTTGAATTCTTCTGTATCAACTACTAATGATTCGTCTAATTTCTTAAGAGCTGTTCTGATTTCCTGTGTAATCACATCTGTTGCTGTGTGAGCAGCTAAAGGACCTGGTCTTTCCATGTTTGTTCCTTCTTTGATTACAACTTCTGTCTTAATGAAGATTTCTCCTTCTTCTGGTGCACCAGGACGTCCCCACATAATGTTTTCATCAAGGTATCCTTCTGAAGAACCGAACTCACCAATCTGAACACCATTTGCATCTGTTCCTGTTACCATCATTACAACACCGTCAAGAACTCTTGTTGCTCCTGAACCGATCTCGTCTTCACCATCTTTTGTAGCGATTGGCTGAACGTCCATGATTGTCTCAGAGTATGTGTGGTACTGTTCTGGAGTAATGATGTCGATCTTCAAGCTGTGTACAAGTTCCTGAGAATCAACAGCTTCCTGTTCGATACCTTCTCTAATATAAAGAGTTGTTCCTTCGATCTTTGACTCTGGTCCTCTCTTAACTTCTGTGATTTTGAAGTGTTTTCTAACTAAGCTTCTGATTAATTTTGGTTCTTGTTCTTTTACTGGCGCTGCAACTTCTGCTCCTGCCGGAACTTCAATTGCTTTTGCCGCTCCTGAACCAACTCCCATCGGAAGTTCGATGTGGATATCTTTTCCTTCTCCGATGTGAATTTTAAGCACTCCACCATTTGCTTTTGCTGCTGGAGCTGCAACTGGTGCTACCGGTGCTGCAGGAGCTACTGGTGCTGGCGCTTTTTCTTCTTCTACTTTCTGAATTGCATCTATTACATCACGTGTAATTGGTGTAAGTGAGTCACATGTTTTTGTAAGCTTTGCGCCAAGAATTTCTTCGATTGTGAGCACGCCATCAAGGTTTAACAAACCAGAATCTACCAGATCATCGAAAATCGCCGGATCTTCTAAGTTTGCTGGTCCAATTGTAATGCCTGCTTCGGCTCTGCAACATAATACCGCAGGGTCTTTTGCATGTTCTTTTGCTGTTTCAGCTGTGATTGACATATTGTATCCTCCTTTTGTCATCGCTTATTGAATCTCATTGTTCAATATCTATATTCTTATCACTTATGTGATTGTCATATCTATAGTGGTAATTCCAAATAAATGTCTTTACCTTCTTTGATAGAAATAATAATTGTATTTCCATCCTGCACAGTATATTCCGCTTTAACCGGAGCAGCTTCTTCCTGCGCTTCTTCTTTTACTTCTTCCTGTACTTCAACTTCTTTTTTCTCAAGTTTTACAGCGCCGCCTACGGCTTCTTCTGTAACCGGTGTAAGCGCATCACAATCCTTTGCAGTCTTAATACCTACAACCTGCCCGATTGTCAACGCTTCTTCTAATGTAAACAAATTTGAACTTACCATATCAGGAAGAAACATTGGATGTTCAATGTGTTTTGGTTCAATCTCTGTACCTGCTGCGATTATGTTTGAAAATACTGCAGGCTCATTTGCAAACTCTTTTACCATCTCTGCTGTAATTGCCATGTCTGTTCTCCTTCCCTTCTGATTAAATATCCTGTTCAACCTGTTTTGAAACTGTCAGATATCTATATAATGGATGTCCGATGGTTCTCATTACATGGTCTGTCTGATGGAATACTTTCAAGCCCATCTTCGGTGCAGATCCCATTACTGTGTTGGAGCAGTCTGAGCAGTTACCGATAATAATGTATTCACATTTATCCTGTTTGAACTGCATACTATTTTTAACCTGTCCAGGACAGTTACCTGGTCTTTCGCATTTTAATGCACCGTTTTTCATCTCTGCTGCCTGTTTACATCTTGCAACAGATACAACATTTGCATTCATCTTCTCCGCAATGTCACGCATACGAGCTTCATCTCCACCGCACGCACACACAAGAACACCCATTGGCGCTCCGTGAAGATCTGGGAATTCGATTGTTACAATAATTCCACCTGTTGTCTTTGTAATCGGCGCCTCTAATGTAGTAGCTTTTCCTGTAAAAGGTCCACCCATAATAATCTCGCCGTATTCGCCATCAATTCCACCAGCTCTTTCGATCAGTTCGGAAACGCTAGTTCCAACCGGAACATCTTTGAATACATGCGGTTCATTTCCACCGTTTAACTTACCAATTACTGTAAGGTTCTTACTGAAACATGGTTTTCTTTCTTCAATCGCTTCTGTAATTCTTGCAAGAGTCTCCACATTGATTACGATGGATTTTGCAGCTAACGGAAGGTCTGTTGGCGGAAGTTCAATTCCAAGACATTCTCTTACTACTGCTCTTTCCTCTCCCATCGGATAAATATCCGGGAGAAGATGAATTGTAATATTCTCTTCATTCTTTAATGCTTCTTTTAAAGCCTGTACTGCTTTTTCATTTTTCTTTTTAATAGCAAAGATTGCTTTTCCTGCATTGGAAATTTCCATTGTGTATTTCACACCACGGATTACTTTATCACACTCTTCTTCCAACTGCTGAATATTGTGACGAAGTCCCGGCTCACATTCTGCTGCATTAATCAAAATGTATCCGCCTTCCAAATCTGCTCCGATTTTCACTCCGGTAGGGAAACCGGCACCCCCCATACCTACGATACCAGCAGCTTTTACCATATCAAGCTTGCTTCCTTCTGCAATCGGTACGAACTCATCTTTCTGCTCTTCATCCGGTTTGATTACAATTCTGTCTTCCAGCACTTCTTCCACAACACCATATACGCTTGAGAAAATATTAGCCCCAAGTCCTGTAGGAGTTGCGATCAATGTACCTTTTTCCACTCTGTCACCTGCTGCCACGATTGCTGCACATGGAGCACCAACATGCTGTCTTAAAAGAATCTGTACGTTTCCCATGACTCTCTTCTCCTTTTGCTTTTACTTAGTTTTACTTTACATCATATGAAATTTTTATAAAAAAAGCCGAGCAAATCATACTCAGCCTTCCCTAATCTCGCCTTATTATATATTGTGAAACAATCGTTGATTGTATTTTTCTGGCGAGGGCATGTGGGAATCGAACCCACCCAGGACGCTCTTAACGCCCAACACTAGTTTTGAAGACTAGGAGGCACACCAGTTACCCATCTACCCCCATGTATTGATTTTACTGCCCTTAAAGACTATCACATGTTCTGACATATTTCAAGAACTTTTTTAGTTTTTTTCGACAAACTTATTTTACCAAATAAACATTGACTTTTCAACACTTTTCGCTCATAATGTTTACAGAAGATTGAACCCGATACTAGAATGAGGTCTAGTATTCATAATTTTTTATTTTAACCAAGGAGGATCGACAAATGTCATTTAATCCAACACTTAATAAAGAACGCTTTGAAGCAGCGTTTACTGTTGTAGATTCCCACACAGTTGGAGAATTTACTCGTATTGTATTATCAGGTTTCCCGGAATTAGAGGGAGACACTATGATGGAACGCAAGAATTTTCTCGTAAACCATTGCGACGATTATAGAACAGCTCTTATGCTTGAACCAAGAGGACATCATGATATGTTTGGCGCAATTATTACAGAGCCAATCAGCCCTGAAGCTGATCTTGGCGTAATCTTCATGGATACAGGCGGATACTTAAATATGTGCGGACACGGAACAATCGGTACTGCAACTGTTGCCGTTGAAACAGGACTCGTTCCAGTTACAGAGCCATATACAGAAGTTGTTCTTGAAGCTCCTGCCGGAATTATCCGTACAAAAGTAAAAGTTGAAAATGGTAAAGCTGTTGAAGTTACTTTGACAAACGTTCCTGCTTTCTTGTATAAAGACAATCTGACAGTTGAAGTTGACGGTGTTACAATTCCTTACTGCATTTCATTCGGCGGAAGCTTCTTCGCACTTGTTGACGCTTCCAAATTAGGATACAATATCGGGCCTTCCGCTGTTCCCGCTTTACAGAAACTCGGAATGAAGATGCTTGAAAAAATCAACAAAGAAGTGCAAGTTCAGCATCCTACACTCGACATTACAACAGTTGACTTAGTAGAGTTCTACGGACCAACACCGAATCCGGAAAAAGCAGATATGAGAAACGTCGTTATCTTTGGCGAAGCACAGGCTGACCGTTCTCCATGTGGAACAGGTACAAGCGCAAAACTTGCTACACTTTATGCTTGGGATGAAATCAAAGTTGGAGAAGAATTCCGTTATGAAAGCTTCACAGGTTCTGTATTCCGTGGTGTCATCAAGGAAGAAACATCTATTGCAGATTATAAAGCAGTAATTCCTCAAATTACCGGAAGTGCATATATTACCGGTTTGGGAACTTATGTGATTGATCCAACAGATCCATTAAAATACGGTTTTTCAATCGGCTAATCTTTTCACGTAAAAAGGAGGCAGTTTTATGGGACGCAAACGTCAGTCACCGCAAAGCAGAATTATTAAAGCTGCTTGGAATCTTTTTTATAAAAACGGTTATGAAGGGACAACCATTAATGATATCATCGCTGCCTCTAAGACTTCAAAAGGCACCTTTTACCATTATTTCAAAGGAAAAGATGCTTTATTGAATACATTGGCATATTTACTCGACGATAAATACGAAGAGTTAACATCAACTATGAATCCCGATCTTTCCGCTCGTGACAAATTATTATTTTTGAATCATGAATTATTCTATATGATTGAAACGAGTATTGACATCCGGCTCTTAGCTCTTTTGTATTCTTCTCAATTAACAACCAAGGATACAAAATCTCTTTTAGATAAAGACCGTTACTATTTCACTCTTATCACAGAGATTATCAAGACCGGACAACAAAGCGGAGAATTCTCTGCTTCTACTTCTTTAGTTGATCTTGTAAAATTATATACAATGTATGAACGTTCTCTATTATACGACTGGGCTTTATGCAAAGGTGATTATTCTCTCACCGAATATAGTGACAGACTATTGCCGCATGTGCTCGATAAGTTCAAGGAAAATATTTAAATAAACCTATTAGTTAAAATTCTTCATATACATAAAAAACAGGAGTGGAACTGCAAGCCCACTCCTGTTTCTTTATACTTTTTTAACTTAATCTCACTTCTTTTGCCTCTTCCGGTTTGAAGTCATTCTTCAGGTCATAAATATTATGTCCTGTAGATTCTCCCAATGTTCTTCCTTCTAAGGAATAGCAACGGATAAATCTTTTTCCATCAATGCTTGACCAATGCTCAACATCCCATGTTAAGTATCCGTCTGCATCTGTCTTCTTACCGTCAAGTACAAGGTCAACCTGACGTCCGCCAGGAGCCATAAGTTTAATTAACTCATCTTCAGTAGCTTCTAATTCTACTTTATTTACTGCATCATATACTTTCATACTGAAAACTCCTGTCAATTAACCGATATATCCGGCTTTCTTTAATTCCTCTTCTGCTTTTGCAAGATTTGCATCAGATACACGAATGATAGGTCCTGTACAGCCCATTCCGCTTTCAGCATAGATGTTAATTTTCCAAAGAGCTTTAACCGCATCTTCAAGATCCATAACTTCAATACCAGGAATCTGTGCTGTAACGATCTCCTTCGGAGGTTCTTTTACTTCTTCTTCTGCTGCTGCAGGTTTTGCTACAGTCTTGTATGCATTGAGAACATCTTTGAATCCAGCTTTATTAACAGCTGCAAATTCAGCTTTAGCTACTTCAAATACTTTTCCGCGTACGAGCTGTGCTGCATAACGGATTGCATTTGCGATAACCGGTGCACCGGAAGCACGAGATACGATCATAACAAGCTGCTCATATCCTTCTCCGATACCAGGTCCGTATCCGAATCCTGTAGCTTCGAAGCTTCCGCCTGTGCTGAATGAAGAAAGCATCTTCACAAGGATGTTACCTGTAAGAGAATCTGTAACCATGATATCAGGAGAAGCCTGAAGTACGTCGTTACCTCTCATAACACATCCACCGTCAGCTCTTCCAGATTCTGCGAATGCGATATCGTATCCGTTTGCCTGAAGTTCTTTTAATGCTTTTTCTGTCTGACGAGCACCATCTACGTTCAGAATACCTACTGTAGGGTTCTTTTTACCGCAAGCTTTTGCTGCGATCACACCGTAGATTGCATTTTTAATCATACCTTCGATACGATCTGTACTAGATGTACCTGTTGTGTTAGCAATAAACATCTCTTTTGCAGTTGCAGGTGTTACACAACGTCCAACAGTTGAAACACCGATTGGGAATGGGAAGTGCATTGTTACTGCAGCATCTACTTCTCCGTTTTTCAGCATTTCTTCCATTTTATCGTGACCTTCTTCATCGTTAGCCACTTTAACAGTTGTAACGCCTTCTGCCTCTAATGTACCGATGTAATATACATCGATTCCATCTTTTGCAGCCTCAATAGCTGCAGCCATGGAGTTTTCTTCTCCGTGTTCGCTTCCCATACCTGTAAGAGCGATTTTAGGACGTTTGCCGAAGCTTCCTGTTTCAAGCCCCTGAGCAATCTCCATAAAAGTGGAAGCAATCATTTTTTCTATATTTGCCATTTTGTCCACCTCTCTATTCTGCTGCCATAAGAGTTTCTGCAAATTCTTTCATTGCTTTAGCGATTAATCCTTTTACTTCTTCTTCAGAAACACCTGAGTTGTCTTCTGCACCTGTGTTTGCCTGAATTACAAATGAAACACCATCGAAAAGGTTTGTCATACGGCCAAGGAATAAGCTTCCTTTACCAATGATCATAGCGTTTTTAATCTTGCCTGCTTTGATATCTTCTACTGCAAATCCGATGTATGGAACACCTGATGGGATATGACCCTGTGTTGGAGCCCAACCTGTTAAACCGTGTTTTGCTGCAAATCCTGGCATGTCTTTCTTCTCAAGATCACCTTTCTTAACAGCTAAAGCAGCGATCATCTTGTAGTTAGCTAATGGAACATCACCAGCTCCTGCAGGTTTTGTAATATCCGGGTTCTGCATTTCCGGAGAGAATTTATCAATATCAGTAATCTTTAATCCAACTCTTGCAAGAGGATCAGCAACAAGGCTTCCGATTACGTTCTGTGGAGCAGATCCTGTACCAACTGTATGGCGTCCAAGGATATCAAGGTTGATTTCTGGGCTTTCTCCATCATTTTCTGCAATGATTACACAGAATCCTGCAAGACAGTCTTCTAAGATTGGAAGACCTTTCTTTACATGGTCTTTACCATTCATACCAAGTTTTGCTGTACATCCACCAGCTGTTACAGCTACACATTTGTAAGCGCCTGATTTAACAAGAGCAGCTGCTTCAATTAATGCATGAGAAGGGCCAGCACAGAATCCACGAGAGTCAGAACCTGTTGCATTCATAAGTCCAGCAACTTCTGCTGCAGCTTTTGCAAAGTTTCCACCACCACGCTGGTTCATATCACCACAAGCTTCTTCTGCACAGTCGATTACGTATTCGATATCTCCTGCATCAATTCCTGTATTTCTTACAGCATATAATAAAGCAAGTACACTTGTAGCTTTGCTCATCATGTTTTCGTGCATAACGTGAGCGGAAAGGTTAACGTCGATATCATGTGCTCTCTTAACACATCCAACTAACTTGCCATCGATGTAAAGTCCTTCTGCATGCTCATCGTTTACAAGATGTTCTACTTCACTAAGTTCAACACCTTCTTCTACTCTTGAAGCAATTGATTCTGTAATGATTGGGTTAGAAACGAAAGCTTCTTTTGTAGCTGCTACGAATTCTTTGTCTAATTTAACAACTTCAAACATATCACATGTCTGAACTAAAAGAAGGAATTCGTTTTCCGGCATAATCTCACCGTATTTACCAAATCTTTCTGCTCCTTCTTTTACTTTATCATAGTAAGGGAACTCAACTTCAGCGAGTTCATCCGGATGTGCGTTTCCAATATATACCTGGTTTGGCCAGTAATTTACGCAATCTTCGTAAGAACGAAGATGGCTTTCAAGCTCTTTTAAGTATTCAGATTCTGGGTTAACAACTCTCTCTGTTGTCTGAGTTGTTCCGTTATATACTACCATCTGTGGAGTATGTGCCAGTACATAGCTGGCTCCTTTAATTACACTGTTCATTTGAAGGTTCCACCTTTCTTTTAGATGTTTAATAATTTTGTACCTATACTAAAAATAAAGGGTGATGAAGCAAGCATTTACTTCACCACCCCTAGAAAACCCAAAATCAAATCAGATTTTCGTTATAAATACTTATCTTCTATAAATATTTACAAAATTGTTCACGAATAGATGACATCTCGCTTACGATATCATCAACATCAAGTACCATTTCCATCATACCAACCTGCTCATCGTAAACAGCTTCATCGAATTCTTCTTTCAATTCTGGTTCACATACATGATATACCGTGAGTCCTAACTCGACCCCAGTCAATGGTCCTGCGAATGTTGGGTCACCTGCAGTTACTGTTTCAGCAGCTAATCCTGCTGCTTCTCCTTCTGCTGCTCCAACGATAACAACTAAATTCTCCGCACCGAATTCCTCTGCGAAATCTTTTACTCGTTTTTGATTCTCAAGATCCATTGCACCTGCGCTTGTTCAGACGAAGCATTCAGTTGAAGAAAAAACTACTTCTCCGCCGGCTGTTTTCACGCATTCAGCAATAGCTGGTCCTGGCACACCGTCACGGTCGCCAATGATGATTACTTTTTTACCATCTAAAATTGCCATGGCTTTTTCTCCTTCCTTTCATTTCATTTATTCTTAGTATAAATTTATAGTTGGAATGCTTTCACACTCCCGTAAAAGCCTGTACGGCTTTATACGCTTTTAGTATACATGTTTTTTGTTAAAAATACAATATCATTTTGGATTAGATGTATTTTTTAACCATAGCTTCAATATTAGCTTCTGTAGCATCCTCTTTTACGAGTTCTTCTACTTTCTCTCCGTCTTTGTAAATAGCCATAACAGGAAGTCCTAAGATTTTCTGTCCAATAGCAAGACGACGAGCTTTTGTTGTATTAAGAGATGTGAATTTTAATTTATCTCCATACTGATCAGCTAAAGAGTGTACGAATGGCATTAATGCCTGACATGGTACACATCCATCACCAAAGAAGTCTACGAAAACGTATCCTTCTGCTTCTAATACTTCTTCTTTAAACGTATTCTTATCTACTTCTAACATTTTACATGTCCTCCTTGTGAAAAATTATTCCATTTCGTTAATATATTTCTCGCACTGTGTAGTAGCGATTGCTCCGTCTGCAGCAGCTGTTACTACCTGACGAAGGCTCTTAACACGAACATCACCTGCAGCAAATACTCCAGGAATATTGGTCTTCATGTTATCATCTGTAGGAATGTATCCTCTTTCATCAAGTTCAAGACCTTTTCCTTCGAAGATCTTTGTGCTTGGTAATGTTCCGATAAATCCGAATACACCAAACATTCCGTCTTCTTCGTCAGCAACGATCTTGGTGAGCTCTCCAGTTTTTACATTCTTAACTGTCATTTCAGAAAGGAGTCCGTCTCCTCCAACTTCCTCTACAACAGTATCCCACATAAAGTGAAGTTTCGGGTTCTTGAATGCTTTTTCCTGAATAGATTTTGCTGCACGAAGCTCATCACGTCTATGGATAATTGTAACTTTTCTTGCAAATTTTGTAAGGTACATAGCTTCTTCAACAGCGGAATCACCACCACCAACTACGTATACTTCAAAATCTTCGAAGAAGTTCGCATCACATGTAGCACAGTAAGAAACACCTTTGCCCATGAATTCTTTTTCACCTTTGCAACCGATTGGTCTCGCAAAAGCACCTGTTGCAATGATAAGAGTTTTACCGCAGTATTCTCCTTTTGCACTGATCAGTTTCTTAACGTCACCTTCAAGTACAACATCATTGATTACATCTGTTACTCTTTCTACGCCAAATTTTTCACACTGTTCTGTCATTCTGGCGATAAGAGATGGTCCGCTTTCACCCTCAACAATCTGTCCAGGGTAGTTTTCGATCTCGTCTGTGATAGCAATCTGTCCACCATCTTTACCTTTTTCTACGATAAGTACGGACATTCTTGCTCTTCCTGCGTACAGACCTGCTGCTAAACCAGCAGGTCCTGCACCCAGGATTACTACGTCATAAATCTTGCTCATAACGTTGTTCTCCTTCTTTCTTGTAGAATTATTCAAAAATTGTCTGATCTTCTACTTCTACTGTGAGAGCATGTAATGCTTTCTCAACTAATCCCTTACGCAATTTGTATTCTTCTTCCGGCTCAAGAGCTGGGTTTCCAAGTGGATGAGGAATAGCAATTGTAGGAACGATTCTGTTAGCACCAACAGTCATAGAGATTGGTGTTACTGTACACATATGAACTACAGGAATTCCAGCAGCCTCTACGCCTTTAACCATCGTTGCACCGCAACGTGTACAAGTACCTCAAGTAGAAGTCAGGATAACTGCGTCAACTCCGTCAGCGATAAGTTTCTGAGCAAATTCTTCTGAGAAAGCTTTTGCTGAAGCTACGGCTGTTCCGTTACCTACTGTTGTGTAGAATTTATTGTGTAATTTTCCGATTACTCCGTCTTTTTCCATTTCACGAAGAACGTCTACCGGAAGAACACGGTCAGCATCTTCGTTAGCATATACCGGGTCATATCCACCGTGAGCTGTCTCGTATGTATCTTCTGTTAAGTCCATAACGCCTGTAATGTCGTATTCACCGTAGTGAGAAGCGTTTGAGGACTCGATATGGTCTGGGTTTCCTTTTGGAACGATACCACCAGATGTTACCAAAGCGATTGTTGCTTTAGAAAGATCTTTGATAGCTGGCTGTGGAGCTACTCTGTCGAATGCCGGCATTGGATACTCTGTTGTATATGGTTTGTCAGCTAATTTCTTAAGTAACATATCTACAGCACGTCTTGATCCACGTTTTTCTTCAAAGAAGTTAACACGTACACCGTTTGGCATATAGTTGTCCTGGCAGGATGCACCGATTTTTTCACCTTTAGCTAATTTAAGAGCTAATGGAGCCATTTTCTTAACAGCATCTCTTGCACCGGCAGCGTTGTTCTTTGTAGGTATTGTGTATACTTTGTTTTTGAACATATCAGCGCCCGGGTTTTCTACGTACATACCTGTTACTGCAGGGATTCCCAATTCTTCCTGAACAGCGTCACAGATTGTACCACAAGCTACACCGTAACGTCCAGCGTTGAAAGCCGGTCCAGCGATAAATACATCTGGGTTTAATTCTTTTACCCATGCTAAAATTGTTGATTTTGCTTCTTCAAGATTTTCGTTGAAGTAAGAGTCACCACATACGATTGTAGAAATGATCTCTGCTTCATCTTTGAAAGCTGCTTTGAAAGCTGCTCCAGGTCCCATTACTTCGCCGTCATGACGTTCTGCTGGGATATGAGCTTTTTCTTCTCCACCGATCTGTGCGAAGAACTGGTTGATATAATGTACTACTTTAATCATTATGTTTTTTCCTCCTTCCCTATCTTGCACTTAAGTAACCGAAACCTGTTTCGTTTGTTGCGCCTGTGATTGCCTGAATCTCAACTTCAATTGTTCCATCTTCACGTAAGCTGTGTTCGTTACCACCAGCAATTGTATTCACGTAATCTAATGTACCAATAACTTTGTCAAGTTTTGGAAGTACGATTACCTGGTTAGCATTTCCGCCTGTGATTACTGCATCAGCTGCTACGTCAGCATCTGCTAATGACTGAGATTTTCCATCACGTCCAGCATATTCGTCAGTAATAATTACTGTCTTAACGCCTTCAGCTTCGATTTTCTTACAGTTCATGATAAGGTCTGTATCCGGGTTACCGAAACCTTCCTGAGATAATACGATACCATCAAGGTCTAAGAGACGGCAAAGTTTTGCTGTCCAGTCAGATGAACGCTGTTTATCAGCAAGGTATACGTTTTCGTTTGTAATAATATGGCAAACGAAGTTTAATGTTTTACCGTGTTCTTCAAATAAGTCATGAACAACACCATTGTTTTCGTGTACATATGTCGGGTTCTTATCACATGCAGATACACAGTTACCTGATACGATAGCACCATCCATGATTTCTGTTGGTGTCATGATTGTAGATAATGTTTTCTTAGCATCTACTCCGTATACATATGTGTCGTGAAGTAATCCCTGAGACTGTAACATCTGAACATATGCCACTCTTGGAAGTCCTGGTAATTTTTCAGCTCCTTCCATGATTCCGTATGTTTCAAATACTTCTACTTTGTCCGGTGTAAGCTCACGAGCTAACTCTCCAAGGTAAACAGCTACTCTGAATCCGGCAAATCTAACTGCAGGCTCGTAATCATGCTGTTTCAAACCATCAACCGGTTCACATACAACTACCAAGTTGTTTAATTTAGAGAAAGGTGTGTATTCAGCACCAGGGCCTGTCATATCGATGATACCTTCCTGGAAACCAACGATCTTACCTGCTGTAACAACAGCCATTCCTTTAAGAGCGTATGTTTTACCTTCACCTACTGTGTCAACTTTGTTGATAACTCCTGGGAAAACTCCTCCGCGTCCTTCAACTTTTACACGTGGTTCAATAACGTCTTTAACCGGTGTGATTCTTACACTCTCACCTGGTCTTGCAATATCAAGCTTGCAGCTTTTGATTCTCTCGTCCTCAAGAACGACAGCTTTTACAGCTTCTTCATTAACATAAAGAATACCATCTTCGATTTTAGACTCTGGTCCAAACTGAATATCTTTGATGTTAATGTGACCTAATTCTAATCTTCTCACTGTAAATTACCTCCTTTTGTTTGTATGTTTATATGACCTGAAGCACTTTTCGTGCTTTAGTTCCCAAGTTTACCATGCCGTGGCAGACGGCAATGCACTACTGATCAGCGAATAATCTACATATTGAAAGTCATCATAGACATCTTCCGCATACTTGTCCGATTTGAACTGAAACTTCGGAACAACCGAAATCGCTCTGTCAATGATATGCATAGATTCCACATTATAATGTTCTTTTGGTTCTTTTGACACCATAATCGATTTATATGGTGTTTCATTTGGTTTCACACTTCCTGATAATGGATGTGTAAGTAGCTCATGTTTATTATACACAAAACCACGTACCTTTTTCAATACTTCTTCGTATGAAATTTCCATAAAATCCACTTCATACTCATCGCCTAACTTTTCTTTTACTAACGGATTATTTGTAATTATTATAAAATCGTTCTTCATATCTATGCCTTCATTCACTCTTATATCCAGGAATTTGTTTTTGTAATATTTTTTTAATAAAAAGGTGGAACGGTTGTTGCAAATCCTTGCTCTATGCCGTCCCACCTGTTCTCGTATTGATCTATACAACACTAAGTTCAGAGTATGGTCCATTTTCTACTCCTTTTGCCTGAAAGTTTCACCAGTTTTTAAACGAAACCGATTTGCATCTTCGGCGACTCAAACGAGTTCTCTCATAGAAAAAATCTACCCACATCTATAGCTATATTAAGTTTCTCTATAACAAGTATGAATTTTACCATACTTTTCTGTTTTTTTCAACCAAAATCTTTTATTTATTTTTCTGTTTTGGTTTGAAATTCTGCTGGTAATCTTTATGTACTTTCTTAACAACTCCTGTCAAAGCAACAAGGCCGATCACGTTCGGGATTACCATTGCACTGTTGAAGCAGTCTGACATATTCCAGATTAATTCAACTTTCTGAGCAGAACCAGCTGCGATACATACAGCAACGAGTACTGCGTAAATTTTAACTGCTTTTGATCCAAACATATATTTGATGTTTGCTTCGCCAAAGAAGTACCATCCGATAATTGTTGAGAATGCGAAGAAGAACATACAAATTGCAATAAAGATCTCACCAAATTTACCGAATACCGCAGAGAAACCTGCCTGTGTAAGCGCTGTTCCTGTTAATCCACCTTCTACAACTGTACCTGCTGCCGTTACCTGCGGAAGAAGTCCACCTGTAACTGCACAGTGGCTTGTTAAGATAACAAGTGCTGTTAATGTTAAGATTACGAATGTATCAATAAATACACCCATCATAGCTACATAACCCTGTTCTGCAGGATGATCAACTTTAGCTACCGCATGTGCATGAGGCGTAGAACCCATACCAGCTTCGTTAGAGAATAATCCACGAGCAACACCTTTTGATAACGCTCTTGAGATTACATAACCAAATCCACCGCCAAGTACTGCTTGTGGGTTGAATGCGCCTACGAAGATACTTGATACAGCTGTTCCTAAGTATTTACCGTTCGCAATGATTACAACCAAAGATCCGATAATATAAAATGCTGCCATGATTGGAACGATCTTTTCTGTAAGAGATGCGATACGTCCGATACCACCTACGAATACGAATAACGCAATTGCTGCAACAACAACACCAACAACTACTGGTGGGATATTAAATGCTGTCTTAAACGCATCTGCAATTGAGTTAGACTGTACTGCGTTACCCATGAATCCAAGAGCAAGTGTAATCAATACTGAGAAGATTACCGCAAGCACTTTACCAAATCCATTCGGGAATGCTGCTCTGATGTAGTAAGCAGGACCACCTGTTACTGTACCATCATCACCAACTTTTTTGAACTTCTGAGCCATAAGAGCCTCGGCATAGATTGTTGCCATACCGAAGAATGCGCTTACCCACATCCAGAAGATTGCTCCAGGTCCACCTACTGCAATCGCTGTTGCCGCACCGGCAAGGTTACCTGTACCTACCTGAGCTGCAATCGCTGTTGCAAGAGCCTGAAACGAAGACATACCGTCTGCACCGGCTTTACCGGATTTTTTGAACATTCCACCGAATGTTCTTCTCCATGCTTCACCAAATCCACGCACTTGGACAAATCCGAGGTTAATTGTAAACCAAAGGCCTACACCTACAAGCGCGACAACAAGAAGTTTGTCAGCAAGGAAACCATTGATTGTTAGTACGAGTTGATTAAAATCCATTAACAAATCCCTCCTCTTATCTATATATCCCATAGATATTTATTATAGCTATATAATAGCCGATTCGGATAAAAATCGCAACGTTTTTACTCCACTTTACCTAATTTCAGCACATTTCACCTGCCTATTTTGTGCATTTTACCATTTCATAGGCTTTGACGCTTATAGGTGTTTTCTATATTTGTGCACTTTGCACATATTTTAACAATGTTGCCAATCAAATAAACTGAGTATACAAGCATACTTTTCTTCCTGGACACAAAAAAGAAGGGACTCAAGTCCCTTCTCTTTCTATACCATGCACTCATGAATTTCTTCTTCTTCAATTCCAACTGTATGCATGACCTTTTTTATATTCTCTCTTTCCTCAAGCTCCGCACACCATGACAATCCACATCCTGCAGAAATTGTTCTTGGAACCGGGATCAATCTTCCCGCTACTCCATGCTCTTTACAAGCCTTTTCCATTGCCATCGCATCTGCTGTTGTATGGAATGTAACGATTAATTTTAATTCTTTCTTTCTCATATTATTCAATTACAATTTCGAATTCTGAGCCTTTCTCTGTAGAAGTTGCTTTTCTTCCATGATCTTTTGCAAATTTTTCTACATTGGTCTTCTGGTGAGGTTCACTGACCAGTACCTTCACAGGCCCGTTTGTTGATTTTAACGCCTCAGCTGTCAACATTAACGGTTCCGGACAAGAAAGTCCTCTTGCATCTACTTCTTTCATATTATTTCCCCACTTTCTTAGAATAACACATATTCTATCTGATTTCTATATTATTTTGTACTTCTCTTATTACCGCCAAACGCGATCACGAAGAGCACGACAATACAGATTACTGCTGCAATCTGTCCTTGAATTGCCGGTCCGCCGATCACTTCTGCTGCCTCTGCTGTTGCAGGCGCTGCTGCTGCAGATGCAAGCTTTAAGTTGTGGCAAAGAGCTGCTCCAACAAACAATCCCATTACAGTAACTGCTGCATCAGAAGATCCCTGACCTGCAAGCACTAACTGGCGAAGTGGACATCCACCTGCAAGTGTTGCCGCAAAACCTACAATATACATTCCAAGGATGTTCCAAATATGCTGAGAATGTGCAACCGGTTTTCCTACAAAGCTAAATGCAAAGTTTCCTGTCACAACATTAAATACCAACATTACAACAAATAATCCTGCAATTACTGTAAATAAGTCGAAATTTTTCATTAAGATAATATCGCGGATACTTCCTGCGAAACACATTCTTGATTTCTGTGCGAATGCACCGAAGATCAATCCACCTACAAGTGCAACGATAATTGGCGCATGCATACTTCCAGGTCCTTTTTCACTTGTAATCAATAACGGTGTTCCGACAAGAATCATAATTAAAAGACCTACCATAAGCGCCGGTAAAACTGCGCCGCTCATTTTGTGCGTCTCATGAGAACGTCCAAGGCTGAAGCCTTTCTTCAACGCAATAATTCCGGTTCCAATACCCAACACGAAACCTACGAGCGCAACATACGCATTCAAGTCTCCTGCTGCCATACGGATTACCATACGAAGCGGACATCCAAGGAATAATAAAGAACCGATCATAATGATCATTCCAAGGACAAAACGAATCATCGGAGATGATCCTGCTGTTGAACGATACTCTTTTGTTACAACAGAAATGATAAATGCCCCTAAGATAATACCAATAATTTCCGGTCTTGCATATTGTACAACAGCCGCCTGATGCATTCCAAGCGATCCGGCGATATCACGAATGAAACACGCAATACAAATTGCCATGTTTCCCGGATTTCCCTGCATAGCAAGCACTACGCCGACGAGGCCGCATACAACGCCGGCAATTCCTAATTTGACTTTTGAATCTGATAAATTCATTCTCTGTTCCTCCTTAAGTTACTCATCTTTAGATAATTCTTCGATTGCTTTGATCGCAATCTCAACTTCTTCATCCGTGTTGAAATGAGAAAAACTAAATCTCACCGCCCCTTGTTCCACCGTTCCAAGCGCTTTGTGCATAAGCGGCGCACAATGAGCACCTGGACGCGTTGAAATATCATATGTCATAAGGAGTTCATCACTCACTTCAGAAGAATCATAATCCCCAATATTCAGAGCAACAATCGGACAACGTCTTTTCGTTTGGAAATCTCCATACACTTTCACTCCCGGAATATCCTTTACTCCGTTATAAAATTTCCACATCATGTCCAATTCTTTTTCACGCAATTTGTCGATTCCATTTTCCACAATATAACCGACCCCGGCTCCAAGTCCTGCAATTCCATGGCCATTTAGCGTTCCCGCTTCTAGTGCAGTAGGCATTTCTTTCGGGTGATGTGTGTTGTAAGTATCAACTCCGCTTCCTCCGCATTTTAACGGTTTCACCGAAAGTCCACTACGAACATACATGCCTCCCGTTCCCTGTGGTCCCAAAAGTCCTTTGTGTCCCGTAAAGCAGAGAATATCAATCTGCATGTCCTGTACATCGATTTCATACACTCCGGCAGTCTGCGATGCATCTACGATAAATAAAAGACCATGCTTTTTCGCAATCTCTCCAACTCGTTTCACATCGATCATATTACCGGTAAGATTTGAGCCGTTTGTACAAACAATTGCTTTTGTATTCGGTCGAATCTCTTTTTCAAAATCATCATAACAGATCATTCCCGTCTCATCTGCAGGAAGAATTGTAACTTCCACGCCATGATCAGCTAAATCATACAATGGTCTGAGCACCGAATTGTGCTCCATCTCTGTGGTAATCACATGATCTCCGGCTTCGATTGTTCCCCGAATTGCCGTATTCAAACTTTCTGTAGAATTGCTGGTAAAAACAATCTGTTTCGGGCTCTCTGCGTGAAAAAAGTTTGCAAGCTCTTCTCTCGTTCCGTAAATTGTACGAGATGCATCTAACGATGCCGCATGCGCTCCTCTTCCAGCATTCCCCATGGAGTGCATCGCTGCTGATACCGCTTCGATCACACATTCCGGCTTGTGCATTGTTGTTGCAGCATTATCCATATATATCATCATATCATCCTCTCATTTTCATCAATATTCCCATTACAATTGTACTCTTCTTATGACTTAGAGTCTAATTGAAAATCTTTATAAAAAGAACCTGTCTATAGATTTTTCCTATAAACAGGCCCTTGTTTTTATTCACAATATACTTCTCTTACCGTACGAATAAATCGTTCCGTCGCCCCCGACAAACGAATACCTTTATTGTAAACGATGTTAATGTTTCTCACTCGATCGCCTGCCGGCAGATCAAACCCCAACAACAAACCGTTTTCAATATCCTTTTGCGCCGCAAGTCGAGAAATAATAGATACGCCCATCCCATTTTCAACAGAACGTTTGATTGCTTCTTGATTCTCAATACTTGCCACCACATTTAATGAAGAAATGTCAATCCCACTCTTGCGCAGCTGCTTCTCTGCTTCTTTTCGTGTTCCGGATCCTTCTTCCCGCATGATAAGCGGCTCGTCCGCAATCCATTTTGTGATCATTCCATCTTCACGAAACTTCCTATACCGCTCGTTGTTTGGTGTAATTATAATCAGTTCATCCTCATAAAACGGAATATACACACAATGTTTCTTTTCCAAAACAGTTCCGGTAAGTCCGACATCTATTGTCCGATTCAACACCTGCTCTACAACCTGTGTACTGTCTGCTTCGCTGATTCTAAACTGCTCTTTCGGATATTTCTCATTAAATCTTGCCAAAATCTGTGGCAAAAGATATTGAGCCGGTACTGTAGAAGCTGCAATTGTAATACATTGCTGTTCGTGTTCTTTGTCTCCATGAAACGCATCTTCGATTTTATGCTCTAAATCTACCATTTGTTTTGCATAATCATATAACTTTTTCCCATCTTCGGAAAGATCCACTTCTTTTGTGTTCCTCACAAACAGTCTTGCATCCAGTTCTTTTTCCAAAGAAGATATATGTGCGCTTACAGTTGGCTGTGTAAGAAAAAGTTCTTTCGCAGCTTTCGAAAAGCTCCTTCTTTCTGAAACGCGTACAAACGCTTCTAACTGTTTTAAGTTCATTAGTACGCTACCCTTTCACTTTCTGTTCCATTTCTTTTCGTAACTTTGATACTATCCATATATTCTACGATCAGTTTGGCATTCTTTCGACTCGTCTCAAGAGCATCGCGGATTTCTCCCATAGTGATCAAATCTTTTTGACTCAATAGCCCTTGTATGATTTTTTTGGAATTTTCGATATAAGGAGTCAATGTGTACAACTCTTCTCCTAATTTGATGATTTTTCCTTCCTCCATAAGCAAAAGAAGGATATCATCTATTACATCACTCTCAATTCCGCCCATATCAACTTCTGATAATTTAGGGAAATCCAATTGAGCCGTTTCAAACACTTCAAGAAGTTTCTTTTCCGTCTTCTCATAAAGTGCATCTTTTTTGATCTCATGACTCGGCAAACTCAAAAATTCATTATGCCTTTTAATCACTCCCTCTTCCACAAGATTATCAATATACAGATCGAACACCGTCGGTTTCACCTTTTTCAAAAACGTATTGTGAATTTCTGCTTTTTGCATACCATATCGATATGGATGTTTTTCATGATAATCCGAGAGTTTTTCCACCAATTCCGTTTGAAATGCTTTGTCATTTGACGAATGCCATGTATAACTGTCTTTCTTCATATGAAAAACTTTTATCATTCCCTGAGTTTCAAGAGACGTTACGTCTTCTGTCACTTCTTCTAAAGAAAGAGCTGTAATCTTCGCAAGTTCTGCTACCGTCATCATGGAATCTTTACAGTTATGGATATGCATCTCAATGATGTCTTCCGAAGAGCCGGATTCCTTTCTCTTCAATTCCTCGATCGTCTCTTGCTGAAAACGCTTTTTCTTTGTCGGATTCGGCTCAAGCACAACTCCTCCACCGATGGTTTCCATCGGAGAATAGAATCGGACAATAAACTTATCCCCTCTTCGAAGCGCAATTTCTTCCTCCAGACGAAGTTGTACATAACCGCTCTCTCCCGGACCGATTTCCTCCTTATCGAGAAGGACAGCACGACAAAGCACTTCACTTGTTCCCGTAAACAAATGCAGCCTCGAATGATTTGTCAAGATACGCATGGAAGACGGTAAAATATTCATCTTCACATCAAGCATCATCGTATTCTTCATATTGTTTGGCGGAGCCAGCACACAACCTCTCTTAATCTCACTTTTCTTAATATTGGAAAGATTGATTGCTACACGCTGTCCCGCATAGCATCTCTCTACCGGTTGCCCGTGTACCTGAATACTTCGAATCTTACACTCTTTCCCAATCGGATACATTTCTAGCGTATCTTCTTTTGTAATGCTTCCTGCAAGAAGCGTTCCCGTGATGACCGTTCCGAATCCGGACATGCTGAACGCACGGTCAATCGGGAGTCGCGGAATGGTGTTTGTATCTTTCTGCACCACCTCGTCTGAAGTCAGATGCTCAATCATATCTTTCAGTTCTTCAATTCCCTGGCCTGTGGCTGCCGAAACCTTCATGACAGGAGCGTCCTCAAGGAATGTGCCTTCCAGCTCTTCCTTCACTTCTTCTTCCACAAGTTCTAGCCACTCTTCATCCACAATATCACATTTATTCAGAACGATAATACTCTTTTCAATTCCCAGAAGTCCGAGAATGTCCACATGCTCCCTCGTCTGCGGCATGATTCCTTCATCCGCAGCGATCACGAGCATAACAAGATCCATGCCTACGACACCTGCAACCATATTGTTGATAAATTTTTCATGTCCCGGAACATCTATGATTCCAACTCGATCTCCACTTTTCAAATCAAAATATGTAAAACCAAGATCAATTGTGATTCCTCGTCTCTGTTCTTCTTCCCATCGATCTGTATTTCGTCCTGTCAAAGCTTTGATCAGCGTTGTTTTTCCGTGGTCAATATGACCCGCGGTACCAATGATGATATTTTTCATATCTGATAGCCTTTCTATTTATCTTCTAATCAGGCAGTTTTCTTCAAAAACGTCATATTCTTTTAACTGCTTCACAATCGTCTTAAAGAATCTGCGTTCTACTGTGCGTACATCCATCACAACTTTGTCATTTGTTGTTCTTGGTATAATCGGAACCGGAAGATGACGCATTCTTTCTTCCAGTTCTGCCGTCGAAATAGCTGACGGCTTCACCGTAACTGACATACTCGGAATCCTCTCCAATGGAAGCGAGCCTCCTCCGATCTGAGATTCGCATGCTTCCACGCGGATATCCGCTGCGAATTTCTCCGCTTTCAGCATACGCGAAAGCGTTCTCGCCTTTTTCGTTACTTCTTCCAAAGATTCCGTAATCATACGAAGTACAGGAATATTCTGAATCGCCTTCTCTTCAGACAGATATTCACGCAATACCACATCCAACGTTGTCGCCGTAAATTTGTCGATACGAAGCGCTCTCGTAAGCTGATTCTTCTTCATACGGTCAATGTATTTCTTTTTCCCGATGATGATTCCCGCCTGCGGCCCTCCAAGCAATTTATCTCCACTAAAGCATACGACATCTGCCCCAGCTTGAATAGACTCCTGCACCGTCGGTTCATGTTCCAATCCGTATTTCGCAAGATCAATAAGCACGCCGCTTCCCAAATCTTCCACAACCGGGATATCGTACTTTTCTCCGAGAGGGACAAGTTCTGCAATCGGAACCGTGTCCGTAAACCCTACAATACGGTAATTGCTCGTATGTACCTTAAGAAGCGCGCTTGTCTCTTCTGTAATCGCATCCTCATAGTCCGTAAAATGTGTCTTATTCGTCGTTCCGACTTCCACCAGCTTCGCTCCGCTTTGTTCCATCACATCCGGAACCCGGAATTTTCCACCGATTTCCACAAGTTCCCCACGGGATACAACTACTTCTTTCCCTTTTCCAAGCGTACTTAAAATCAGCATGACAGAAGCCGCATTATTGTTGACTGCCATGGCAGCCTCAGCTCCCGTAATCTTACACAAAATTTCTTCAAAATGGGAATAACGCTCACCGCGTTTCCCACCTTCCAAATCATACTCCAGATTCGAGTATCCCGTCGCAACGGATGTGACATACTCCATATGTTCCTGACTGATCGGAGCCCTTCCGAGATTTGTATGAAGAATCGTTCCCGATCCATTGATTACCGGACGCATATCCGGTCTATGTATCTGCGCTACATGACGCACGATATCCGGTACAAGATTCTCGATGCGTCTTCTTGCTTCCTCTTCTTTTTCACAAGACTTGATAAAATCCCGAAGCGCTTCCATCTCTTCTCGGATTCCTTCCACTACCATCTCTCTTCCATAAAGGCAGATGGCATTTTTAATATGTTCCTCTTCCAAAAGAACGTCCACTTTTGGTATGTTTCTAAATAACATGTTCTTATTCATTTTGGTTCCTGTTTATCTCAGGCGAATAAGTTTATCGCCCTTTTCTACTACCTTTCCAATGATGGATACTTTCGTCTCCATCTTCTTTTCTTCAAATTCTTTCATGATATCATCTACTTCCTCAGCCGGAACACTAATAAGCAGTCCTCCAGACGTCTGTGGATCATACAGAAGGTCCACAAAATGTTCCTCCACTTGAGTCATATCAACCTGATGACAAGAATATCCGCGGTTCTTGTAAGCCCCTGCCGGAACAAGTCCCATTTTCGCATAGGAAATCGCATCCCGGATATACGCAATATCATTGACATGAATTTCAAAAGTCACATCACTTGCAACCGCCATCTCCACACAGTGCCCCAAAAGTCCAAAGCCTGTGATATCCGTACACGCAGTTACATTATGATTTTCCACAACTTCTTTCGCTTTCTTGTTCAAGGATGCCATGGAGATCGTCACTTCTTTGATCGCTTCTTCCGAAGCCATCTCTGCTTTGATTGCCGTATTTACAATACCATTTCCAATCTGCTTTGTAAGAATCAACACATCTCCCGGCTTACAACCGTAGTTTTTAAAAATCTTATCCGGATGTACAAAACCGGATACGCAAAGTCCGTACTTCGGTTCGTCATCCTGCACGGAATGTCCTCCCACGAGAACAGCTCCTGCTTCTTTTACCTTTGCAGCACCGCCTGCTAAAATCTCTCCAAGAATCGCCGGATCCAGACAATTTGGAAATCCAACAATATTAAGCGCAATCTTTGGTTCGCCACCCATCGCATATACATCGCTCAAAGAATTGGCTGCTGCAATCTGTCCAAACATATAGGGATCGTCCACAATCGGAGTGAAGAAGTCGACTGTCTGAATCATTGCAATGTCATCCGTCACTTTGTAAATCGCTGCATCGTCTGATGTTTCGATACCAACCAAAAGGTTGTCATCCTGGAATTTTGGCAGCTTACCCAGTACCTGGGCAAGGGTCTCAGGACCTATTTTAGCGGCTCACCCTGCAGCTTTTGTCATCTGTGTTAATTTGATATCTGATTTCATATTCGTTTCCTCTCTCCTCTCTTCCAATATTAAGGTTGGATAATTTTTGTTGCACCGGCCATTGTCTCTACGATGCTGTACATATTGGTTACTGTTCCTACTGAAAGCTTGTCTGTCAGTCCGTAATAGTTCAGACATGTTCCGCAAGTCATAATCTCAACGCCCTGCGCTTCCAGATGTTTTAAATCTTCCAGAGAATCAGAGCCTTCCGCAGTAAGTGTTGCTCCGCCATTGTAGAAAAGCATTGCCTTCGGAAGCTTGTCTAACTGTGTCACTGCGAAAATAAATCCCTTGATCAAAACTTTTCCAAGTTCATCGTTGCCTGCGCCCATGCGGTCGGAAGCGATTACAACAACTGTGTTGTCCCTCTTATCCGGTGTGCAGCTTGCCTCTTCTTCTGATGGCACGATCGCTCCGTTCATCTGGATCGTAACCTTGAATTCCTTCTCTGCCACTTTCTCAGACGTTACAACACCACCTTCGCTTGTTGCCATCTTTGTCACATTCTGTACCGCGATTTCGTTGTCCACCAGCACTTCGATCACTTCAGGCCCTGTAATCTCCTGCATCGCTTTTTTTGTCTTAATTACCGGGATTGGGCAATTGTCGCCCATTGCATTTACTGTTACCATGTTCATTTCACCTTTCTATCTTTCATAAATTTGGAGATCCCACCTTCCACACTTATAGAAACATTCTATCATTGTTTTGACAAAAGGTAAACCTCTTTTTCACCCATAAAAAAGATTGCGCAAAATGCGCAATCCCCTACTTTTCTCCATATTCCGCTGTACTGTCACGCACAATCAATTTCGGTTGAAAAGTAATACACTTTTTAGAGTTCACTCCGCTGTCGATCTCACTAATAATCTGCTGTACAGCCTCAACCCCCATATCATAAACCGGCTGGTTCACACTTGTGAGTGGCACGTCTAATATTTCCGAAAAAAATATATCATCATATCCCACAAGAGACATATCTTTAGGTATCAGATAACCATGATGTTTTAAACCATTATACACTCCATACGCTGACATATCATTAAAAGAAAATATTGCAGTTACTTTCTTTGGAAGGCCCAGAATATATTCTACCGCCTCCACTCCACTCTTTCTATCGTAATTTCCTTCATATATCAGATCCGGATCATAAGGAACCCCAAATTCTTCCAATGCTTCCTTGTATCCTTTTAATCTGTGTTGTGAATCTTCCAGCGCCGAAGGCCCTGCCACACATGCTATATTTCGATGTCCAAGTTCCAAAAGGTGTTTGGTTGCCGCATACCCTCCACTTCTGTGATTTACAATGACAGAACAGCACTCCGCTTCTTCGAGAAAACGGTCTATCATCACAAATGGAACCTTCAGTTTTTCCATCAGTTTCACACTCTCTAATGCTTTCTTCTTGTCACTATCCAAAGACATACAGAATAGAATTCCATCCACTCCTTTATCCGCCAACACCTGTATATACTCTAAATCTCTTTTATGCATATCATTTGTATTACAAAGGATCAAATTCCATCCATTCCTTCTGCACTCGTCTTCGACTCCTTTTGCCAGATTAGAAAAGAAGACGTTACTGACATCGGAAATTACAAGTCCGATTGTCTTTGTTCGTTTCTTTACAAGTCCTACCGCTATCTGATTCGGTCGATAGTTTAATTTCTCTACTGCATCAAATATGATGTCCTTTGTACTCTTTGGAATTTTGTAAGCTTTTCCGTTCAAAACCAAAGAAATTGTCGTTACCGAAAAGCCTGTATAGTTCGCTATATCTTTAATCGTTGTTCTCAATCCGATCTACTCCATCCCATAATTTATATAATGAATTATTATACATTATTTTCCAATTTTAGGGTAGCTAATATCAAAAATTCGGCATAATAATCTTATATATTCTTTATATTTTTCTATTTCTACATATTCATTCGGTTTATGTGCCATATGCGGTTCTCCCGGCCCAAATAAAAGGACCGCCATCTCTTTGCATCTCCTGGTCAAGATAGAGGCATCCGTAAAATAATTAATTCCAATCTCTTCCGGTTTCTCCCCTTCCTGCTCCAGACACTCCTTAAAATATTTAAGCCATACATTCTCTTCCACCAGTTCTATTGCCCTACGTTCATTCAAAACCTGCACATCAAATCCAACGCGACGCCCAGATTTCACATACAACTCTTCTCCTATTTTTTCTATTTTCTTTAAAACCATCTGTACATCCAAACCGGGAACCGTTCTGATATCCAGCAAAAATTTCGCACAATCCGGCGTCATATTCGGAGCAACCCCACCATTTACCATTGTAACCTGAACCGTTGCGTTCCCAAGAATATCATGTTCGAACCTTTCGATCCATTCCTTCAAATGAAGAAACATTTCTATTCCATATTCTATTGCATTACATCCCTCCCAAGGGTATGCTCCGTGACTTGTGATACCTTGAACAGAAATTTCTGTCCAAAGGCATCCCTTCTGCGCCACACCAAGGCGACATCCCGTCGGTTCTCCAATCAACAGGAGTTCTGCTTCCGGCATAGCATTCTGTTCTAATATCTTTTCCGCTCCGATTCCGCCTTTCTCCTCATCACACGTGCCTAAAAAGTAAATTGTATTTTCCGGCTTTTTTCCACTCATCCCAATTTCTCCCAAAAGATATACCATGGCCGCAAGACCACTTTTCATATCACTTGCACCTCTCGCATATATCTTTCCCTCTTTTTCTTTCGGAATTTTCGGATCTGTATCCCACTCTTCGATTTCACCATAAGGCACTGTATCCAGATGTCCATTCCAGATAACTGTCTGCCTGCTTTTTCCCGGAACCGTAGCCAACACATTGGCATGCCTATCATCAATATACTGTATTGTTACTTCTACATTATTTTCCTTCAGATATTGATAGATAAATTCCGCAATTTTACATTCATTATCTTCACCATTTATACTAGAAATAGAAAGTATTTTTTCCAATAACCACAATTCTTTTGTCATGCGCGTCTCCTCTTCTAAAAAGACTGCCCCATAACCAGGACAGTCGTTTTCTCCATTATTTTACTAACCAGTTTAAGATTCCTTTCCAAACCTTCTTATATTCAGACCATTCACAAAACTCTGGTGGTGCCCAGTGTGGAGCACAGTCTGAGGTAAACACGGCACTTCTTCCTTTGCCATACTCTGCAAATGCAATAAACGGATCTTCACCGACCAACACAGGAACACAAGACTCTGGTTTTGCGATGGTCTTATTATATCCGAGGACCTCTGGCCATTCTCCTTGAATCTCGTCAAGAGATTCATGAGCCTTTACCGTCACTGGACGAATTCCATCACAATGTTCCATTCTATCATCTACTGTCAACACGTCTACCGGAAGCACTTCCTGAACTGCCGTATCATGCCATTTTCCTTTTGCATCCACACCGGAGAATGTCAAATATCCTCCAACCATTAATAGCGCTCCACCTTCCAAAACATAATCACGAATCACTTTTGTTCTGTCCGGTTTCTTGATACTCTTCGTAAATGTTTCAACCGGAAGAAGAAGTGTATTTGCTCCAATATCAGATAAAATGACACAATCGTAGTTCTTTAATTCTTCTACCGTATAAGGGAACGCTTCTGCCGCAATATGATTCGGCATAAATTCCACTTCATATCCCGCCTCTTCAAGCGCTTCCTTTAACCATTTTTCTCCCGTCTCATATGTTGACGTATAAAAACTGTCAAATCCTTTCACATGAGTTGTGTAACTCATCCATGATTCTCCTGCAAGTAGTATTTTTTTACTCATGATCTTCCTCCTTTTACTCTCTGTTTTTCTCTACATTTGCTACGAATTTTGCCATCGTATGATTTAAGATAATGGCAAGAATTAAGATAAATCCTAAAGCTGCAAGCTGCCATACCGAATTGATATTTGCAATTTGAAGTCCTGAATTCATCATTGTAATAATTACAACACCGATCAAAACTCCACCCAAATGTCCGACTCCTCCTGCAACACCGATACCACCTAGTACCGCCACTGTAATTGCCTGCATTTCCATTCCTGTTCCGGCATCTGCTCTCGCTGTCATAAGCCATGAATTGTTAATAATTGCACTGATCGATGCAAGAACTCCTGCAAGTATATAGACATACATTCTGACTTTCTTCTCTTTAATTCCTGTATATTTTGCTGCTTCAAAATTTGTTCCCATCAAATAGACACGGCGTCCGAACTTCATCTTATAGACAAGGACAAAGACAAGTACCGTTACCGGAACGACTACAAATAAAATCTGATTCGGTATACCAAACGTACTTTCTAACGACAACATTTTGAAGCTATCCGGAAATCCACTGATTGGAATTCCACCTGTCAGATAAAGTGCTAGTGAACCATATATATATTGTGTTCCCAATGTTGCAATTAGTGCTGGAACTTTCGCTACTGCGATCAATATTCCATTAATAGTTCCAAGTAAAACTCCACATACAAGTGTGATAATTGTAGCCGTAAAAATTCCTGCACCATTCATCACAGCCAATCCAAAAAAAACTCCTGACAGACTCATTGTTGATCCAATAGAAATATCAATTCCATCACGACCTGCAATCATTACGAGAGCTTCCCCTAATGACAACAATGTCAATGAGGCTCCAAATTGTGTTACCTGCATCAAATTATTCATATCAAAAAAGTAAGGACTGATTAACGATAATACAATAAGCTCCACCACAAACAGCAACAGCAAAAATTTTGTTCTGCTCTTCGCAATAGAAAATGCTATCTTTTTCATGCTGTTACCTCCTTATTTCTCTTTCTTATCTTTCCATTTGTTACTGCATCAAACAGCACAGAAATCACAATCAAAAGACCTATAAAACAATTTTCCAGCAATGATGGAATTCCGAGTATTACAATACCATTTTTTAAAAAGGCAATAAATAGAACTCCAGCAAGTGTTCCTATTACACTTCCTCTTTTTCCATTTCCTTTAGCACCAGTTCCCCCAATTGTTACTGCAGCAATACAAGCGATTGGAAGATCCGAACCAATTGTCATCTCTACACTTCCCATTCTCGCGATGTAAAGCATAGCAGCAATTGCCGCAATTCCTCCCGATATGCAATACGAGATCAACTTAATTTTCTTTACATTAATACCACTCAAGTTCGCTGATTGCGGATTGCATCCTGTCGCATAAATATAGCGTCCAAATCTTCTATACATAAGAAAATAATAGAAAACTGCATAGACAGCTATAATCAAAAGCAGTAATACCGGAATTCCTAAAAATTTTGCCCTGGACACTACAGCCCAACTTGGATTCAATCCTGTCAGCCATTTTCCACCAAGTAATGCAAAAATCACAGCTTTCCAAATATTCATAGTTGCAATCGTTACAATCATATCCGGAATATTAAACTTCGCTACTAAAAAACCATTTACAAATCCAACTGCGATTCCAATTCCAATGGCAGTAATTACAATTATAAAAATATTTACTTTTGCCTGAAGCATATATCCAATGACAATTGCGATAACTCCCATCACAGAACCAACGGATAAGTCAATTCCTCCCAGAAGCATCACAATGGTCATTCCAATACTTACCATTGCAATCTCTGCATTATTTTGAATGACCCGAATCATATTATCTACCGTCAAGAAATTTGGTGCTAATATTCCAAACAAAATAATTTCAGCGATCAGTAAAAGGAATGTGACATATTCTCTCCTTCCCGGTTTTGGAACATATTTTTTGAACACTTAGCTCACCCCCATTATTATGCTTCTTCGACTCCACACCAATCCAATAAAATAGATGCTATCATCTTTGTACAAGTTACCAGCTCTTCTATTTCTACGTATTCATCTGCTTGATGCGCCAGTCTCGGATCTCCAGGTCCAATATTTAATGTTGGAATTCCCACATTGCAGAACCAGCCCATGTCTGTATGACAACAAATTCCTTCTACTTTTGAAAGTGGATTCACTTCCTTAGCACTATCTCTTACGGTCTGGAAAAACGGCTGATCATCCAACGTTTCTCCGCAATCTGCATCAATCAACCATTCAATTTCCGGTACATTATCTTTGAGCCATGGATCTGTCATCGCTACCGCTTTTACATAATCTTCGATTTCCTTTTTAACCTTTGATCCAAGACCATTCTCGTCTTTCTCTGACGGCAAATATTGTGCATTAAAGGTCAATACCGCTCTGTTTGCAAACGTCGTTGGGTATTCTCCCGCTTCAAACTGCGCGATGTGGATCTGACACGGAATCGGAAGATACTTATGTTCCTTTCTCACTGACCATTCTTTATTCAGTCTTCTAAAATGTTCTAAATAAAGAGATGCCTTATCAATTGCATCCACAGCTCCTCCGGTTCGGAAATCTCCCTGCTTCAGTTCAATATGTCCGGCCCTTCCTTCGATTGTAAGTTTCCCCCATAAAATTCCTCTACAAAGCGGTGCAATATTTAAATGTGTAGGCTCTGTTATCAGACATCCATCCGCCCGATACCCTTTTGCAACCAAGGCCAATGTTCCCATTCCTCCCGCCTCTTCATCTACAACAGTTCCTATCATTGCGTCTCCTTTTAACCGGATTCCACTTTCTTTGATTGCCTTTAGAGCTACTGTCATCGCAGCAATTCCGCCTTTCATATCTACTGCGCCTCGCCCATACAATTTATGATCCACAATTTCTGCCCCAAATGGATCTTTTGTCCATTTGCTTCCTCTTTGTACTACATCTATGTGTCCAGACATCATCATAGATTTTCCACCACCGGTTCCTTTTAACTTTGCAAAGAGATTTGGCCTGTCTTCAAATGTATGATCCGCATAATATCCCGGCTTTCCTTCATATTTTGAAAGTTCTTGTGCATTCGGATAAGAATATTCTGCCTCCATCCCCATTTCTTCCAGATATTCTTTTAAGACTTCTTGTGCCTTTCCTTCCTGCATATAATCTTTTTCTTCATCAAAATATGGATTCACACTTGGCTCTTTAATTAACTTCTGAAGAAGTGTTACTACTTCATCCTGATTCTTGTCAATCCATGTATAAACCGCCTCTTTTATACTCATACTTTCCTCCTATTCCGCATTCAGATTCAATGCATTTTTCAAGATATCTTCTTCTGTCACTGTTTCTCTATCAAATCTGGCAGTAATTTCCCCTTTATAAAGGGTAATAATATTATCACTCAGTTCCATAACCTCTGGTAAATCCGAAGAAATAACAATGACTGCCACGCCTGATTTTGCAAGTTCAATTACATATTTGTGAATTTCTGCCTTTGTCATAACATCAATGCCTCGTGTAGGTTCATCAAGAATTAATACTTTCGGCTCTTCAAGCAACCATCTGCATATCAAAACCTTCTGTTGACCTCCCCCACTCAGACTATTGACACTGATATTCTGATTTGGTGTCTTAATACTATATTTCTCTATATTATCCTGTACCGTTTTCTTTTCTTTTTTCTTATCGATCATTCCAAACTTATTGGAGAGATTGTCCAAAAAGGACACGCTCATATTATCTCTGACCGGATGAATATCAAATAATCCTTGTGCACCTCTATCCTCCGGCACGTAAAAAATTCTATTCTCAATGGCTTTATTAATTCCATCTCGCGTAATATCTTTTCCTTCAAATAATATTTGTCCGCTCTGAGCATTCGTTTCGCCAAAAATAGCTCTCGCTATCTCTGAACGTCCCGCACCAACAAGTCCATACATTCCCAAAATCTGCCCCGGTTTTACAGAAAAAGAAATATTTTGATATGTATTCTCATAAGAAATATCTTTCACTTCCAGTATCGGCTCTTTCCCTTGGTCATGCTCCTCATAAACGCTCATATTTATCTTGCGTCCTGACATTGCCTGAATAATTGTTTCCTCACTTACTTCTTGTGGAATAAGTGTTCCAGTCAAACAACCGTCTCTTAAAACAATAATATCATCTGAAATTCTCAAAATTTCCGGAATTCTATGACTTATATACATGATACTTACTCCACGGCTTTTTAAGTCTGCAATAATTTCAAACAATTTTTCTGATTCATTATGGCTCAAAATAGAAGTTGGTTCATCTAAAATCAAAATCTTACATTTTTTATAGATTCCTCTTGCAATTAAAACGAGTTGTTGATTTCCGATTGATAATTCACTCATCGTAAGATGAAGAATGTTTTCTGATAGTCCGACCAGCTTTAAGGCCTCTTTCGCCTCTTCATACATCTTTGTCCACATAATTGTCTTGTTACGACTAACCACTTCATTACCCATAAAAATATTTTCAAGAACAGACATATCTGCAAAAATATTAGGTTCTTGATATACGATTGATATTCCTTGCTTTACCGCATCAAGAGGCGAATGTAACTGTAATTTTTCACCTTCAAAATACAGATTACCTTTATCATTTTTCAAGGCTCCTGCAATAATCTTCATTAGTGTAGATTTTCCCGCACCATTTTCGCCTATTACAGACAAAACCTCTCCTTTTTTCAAAGAAAAACTTACATTTTGAAGTGCTTTAACTCCTCCAAAAGATTTACTTATAGATTCCGCTCTTAAAATAATCTCTTCTGCCAAAAAATCATCTCCCTCCACAAAACGAGAGACGAACCATACGATTCGTCTCCCATTTTTAATCAATCTTAGAAGTCAAAATCGTCAACATTATCTTTCGTAATAATCAACGGATCACCAAGAAGTAATATTTTATTTTCTGCATCCCATGTTACCGGATTTGAAATTCCTTCAATTTCATTTATTTCCTCAAACTCTTTACCTTCTGCCACCATCTTTCCAGCCCATACCGTAAGATATCCTAATTCTTCTGCATCCCATAAAATAGATTCTTCCATAACACCTCCATCAATAAAAGGTTTTACAGTAGCTGGAGAACCATAACCAATTACTTTTACTTTACCTGCCTTACCTTCTTGCTGTACGGCCTGCGCTACTCCTGGAATCGTAGAAGAAGCAACAGCTACGAGCCCCTTTAAATCAGGATATCTTGTCATTAACTCCTGCGCCTGTTTTAAAGCTTGTTCACTGCTTCCTCCCTGTGTATATCTAATATCTACAATTTCTATATCCGGATATTTTTCCTTTTGCTGTTTTTCCATAAAGGAAATCCAAGTATTCAAATTAGTTGCTGTTGATTCTCCTGAAACAATTCCAATCTGACCTTTTTCGTCAATCTGAGCCGCCAATCGATCCATTAGCGTTCGTCCCAATGCTTCATCTGTCGCTTGTGCCACATAAAATTCACGAGTACTATCTGGTGCATCTGAATCACTTGTATAAACAGGAATACCTGCTTCTTGCGCCTTTTCAATATATGGATTTGTAGAAGAACTATCCAAAACAGAAAGTGACATGGCATCTACACCTTGTTTAATTAAACTATCCATAATTTTTACTTGCTCTGTAGCACTTGCCTGCGTAGCTCCTGTATAAAGAAATTCTACACCTAAATCTTCAGCTGCCTGTTGTCCGCCTTTTTCCATTGCTGTAAAATATGGAATCCCAATTAACTGTGGAACAAATGCAATTTTCATTTTCCCATTATCTCCAGTTTCCTGTTTACTTCCTCCATCTTCTTTTGGCTTTTCGGTACTGCTTCCACACCCGGCTAACATTCCCATTACCATTGTTGCTGCCATAAAGATTGCAACCGCTTTTTTCATCATGTTTTTCATACTAATCCTCCTTCTTCTTCTTGGTAAAACGTTTTTCCATTTGTGTAAAAAAAAATAAATCTCTTTATTTTTTCCTTGTAACCTGATAATAATACAACTTTTTCATTTTGTCAATATGTATAATATTAACATTTTATTTTACTTTTTTCGTGCATATTGCCCATTTTTTCTTTCTTATTATCTTATTATTGTTTTTTCTTTTCTTCTAATCGTTTTAAATAAATCGTTTTTCCATTTACTGTTTTGCTTTCCCTTTACTTTCCCTTTTTTCTCCTCTATAATATCATTGAAAATATAAATAGTTATGAGGTAAATACATATGTGGATAGCAGATGGCTGGAAAGAATATGAAGTCATAGACTCTTCAAAAGGAGAAAAATTGGAACGTTGGGGAGATTACCTCCTTGTCAGACCAGATCCTCAAGTGATTTGGGATACTCCGAAAGTACACAAAGGTTGGAAGAAAATGAATGGACATTATCACCGAAGCAAAAAAGGCGGCGGCGAATGGGAATTTTTCGATTTGCCTGAGCAATGGCAGATTCATTATAAAACATTAACTTTCAACTTAAAACCATTTAGTTTTAAACATACCGGATTATTTCCGGAACAAGCGACAAACTGGGATTGGTTTTCTGAGAAGATCAAACACGCCGGAAGACCGATCAAAGTACTCAATCTGTTTGCCTATACCGGAGGCGCTACTTTAGCTGCAGCCGCTGCAGGTGCAAGTGTTACACATGTTGACGCTTCCAAAGGTATGGTTGCATGGGCAAAAGAAAACGCAGTTTCTTCCGGGCTTTCCGATGCGCCGATTCGTTGGCTTGTGGACGATTGCGTAAAATTTGTAGAACGGGAAATCCGTCGAGGGAATCATTATGATGCTATTATTATGGACCCACCTTCTTATGGACGTGGACCAAAGGGAGAGATTTGGAAAATCGAAGATGCCATTCATCCTCTCGTAAAACTTTGTACGCAGATTCTTTCAGATGATCCTCTCTTCTTCCTTATCAACTCTTATACAACCGGACTGGCGCCTGCCGTCCTGACTTATATGTTAGCAACAGAATTGAAAAAATGGAACGGAACTGTAGACTCACAGGAGATTGGACTACCGGTTTCTTCTAACGGATTAGTACTCCCTTGTGGAGCTTCCGGACGTTGGGAAGCAAAATAGAATCTTGTATTATAAAATACGTTTAAATAGTATGTAATACTATACAAAAATTTTTAATTTGAAACTAAATGATTGAATTACTAGAAACATTATGTTATGTTTCATGTAGAACAACCGTGTTATAGGGTGGCTGGCCTCTATTCTACATAGAATGGAGGTGGTGCAGATGGATAAAAAGGAATTTGACTTCAAGGATTTGATGGCTTTCGGGATGTTTATCCTCTCATTACTGACATTTATTTATACGATTTGTCACTAAAACTTTAGCGCATAGAAAAACCACCCTCATAAAGTCTTTGGCGGACTGGGTGGATTTTCAACATTCATTATAGGCCAACCACTTTCACGGTTGTTCTTTTATGTTCATATAATACCATAGATACTCTTATTATTCAATATAGATTTCATCTTCTCAAATATTTATTCTCTTGTTTCCATTCGAAGCAACCCGATTGCTTCATCCAACGAGCGTAGTACTTTCCATGTACGCATTCTTGTCTCTTCATCCGGTTGCACAAGGTCCGGAACCATAATCACATCGATTCCTGCATCTGTCGCAGCTATAACGCCTGCCGGGGCATCTTCAAACGCAATGCACCATTCCGGCTCTTCTCCCAGCATCTTACAACCTTTTTCATAGATTTCCGGATTTGGTTTTGACTTCGATACCATATCTCCAAAAATGCATCCATCAAAATACTGAAAAATACCAGCCTTTTTCAACGCATCAACCGCATATTCTTTTCTAGATGAAGTTACAAGTCCTACTTTATATCCCATTTGCTTGGCATAAAAAATAAGCTCTTTGGCGCCTGGCTTCAACGGAATTCCCTCTTGATCCGCAACTTTGAAAAATGCCTTTCTTGAAAGCTTTTGAAACTCCTCATACGGAAACTCTTTTCCAAATACTTTACTAAAGTATTCCTTCCGTCCTACTACGTTCATACCAAGGGTATTGTAAATGTGTTCTCCTACTTTGCCATATCCTAAAGTCTCACCTGCTACGTTCCATGATTCTTGTACAACCCGTTCCGAATCCAACAGAAGCCCGTCCATATCAAATAACAATGCCTTTATCATACGTGTTCCCTTTCTCTTCTTATAATTCTTGGAATACCTTGCGGATAAACGAAATCGGAAGACCTACTACATTATAGTAATCTCCTTCGATTTTTTCGATATATGGCGCAAACCTTCCTTGAATTGCATAGCTTCCGGCTTTATCTTTATATTCGTCTGTCGCTAAATATGCTCGAATTTCCTCTTCCGTCATCTGATCCACATACACCTTTGTTCCAATCGCTTCATTTACTACTGTTTTTTCTCCTTTTTCATCAAAAGACAACAGCGTCACTCCTGTATATACCATATGGACATCATTTTGAATTCCTTGAATCATGCCGAAGGCATCTTCTCCATCTTTAGGTTTTCCAAGAATTCTCCCTCTATGGGCTACAACCGTATCTGCACCTATAATCACCACATTTTTCTGCTCAACCTGTTCTGCGATATCTTCTGCTTTTTGTAGTGAAAGTTCTCGTACTACTTCAGAAGGCTCTGTGCTATGATATACTTCCTCTTTATGACTTACCTGTATCTCAAATTGATATCCTGCCTGCTCCATGATTTCTCTTCTTCGTGGGGAGGCAGAAGCTAAAATGATCTTTTTTTCCATTCTTTTTCTTCCAATCTCTCTATTCTATTTACAATTTCTATGCACACTTTTCTTGAATCGGTCTGATCCACACAAATCTGTATATCTGCTGCGGACTCATATTTTTCCCGTCGTGCTTCCATCAATTCCTGAATCGCTTTCACATTCTTTTTCCCTTTTAATAAAGGACGATTTTCATCACGTTTTACTCGTTTTAAAATCGTTTCCGGACTTGCAGTCAACAAAACAATATAGCCACTTTTTTTCATACTTTCCACATTTTGTTCCCTTAACACAATTCCTCCGCCACAAGACACAACTACATTGTCTTTTTCTTGTATTTCTTTTAAAAGAGCTGTCTCAAGGTCACGAAAATACATTTCCCCTTTTATTGAAAAAATATCCGGAATACTCATTCCTTCCCGTTCTACAATTGTTTCATCCATTTCAAGAATTTCCATATGGTATTTGCGCTTCATGTTTCGCGCAATCGTACTTTTTCCGGTTCCCATAAAACCAATTAAAAAAATATTCTTCATTGTCTATCCCTTTCTAAGAAAAAAAGATTGCGCCCGAGCACAATCTTTTCCCAATGGACCTGAGGGGAATCGAACCCCTGTCCGAAAGCCCGTCCATCCAGGCATCTCCCATCACAGTCATTATTTTAACATTCCCTCTGCCGGCCGCCTAATGACGGGCTTCCGGCTTTAGTAGCTTCATAAATTCTTCCATTTCCTCAAAGCTTTGGAAACGAAGTGCCCCGCAAGGTCGAAGCCGAACTCTTAAGCAGCGGGTGACTTAAGGTCGACTGCTGCCACTAGGCAGCGTACGCTAAATTTTCGTCTGCGTTTATATTTAATTACGGATTGTTACGCGGTCCCGTCCCGCGGATGGCTTCCCAAACTTCAAAACCCCCGTCGAAACCAGTACAAGCCCTGAATACTCAGTATTGTCTTGGTTCGCAAACGTACTTTTATTATAGTGGCGTTCACTTGTTCTGTCAAGGGCGCCTCTTTGTAATTTCTCACAGATGCTTTTTCTTATTCCAATCCCAAAATCTCCGCCAGCACTTCAATGATAATCTCATTCGTACACGATTTCACATACCCCATCATATGCAGAGAAATCTCGTCTTGTTTTTGCGCTTCTGTCAAATTTTCATTATGCTTTGTTTCATCGATCATCCGGATCAATTGTGGTGTAAGCTCTTCATACATCTCAATCGTTGTTTCTGATACTAACTTTGTAAGTTCTTCTTTTGTTCTTGGTACCATATGCTCCTCCTAACCAAAATTACGGACTTTGAATTCTCTCTCCGCTTCTCTTTTCTGATCTTTCTTCGTAATATCCTGACGTTTATCATATAACTTCTTACCTTTTGCAAGGCCGATTTCTACTTTTACCAAACTTCCCTTTAAATATACTTTAAGAGGAACGATCGACATTCCTTTTTCTTGTGTTTTTCCAAGAAGCTTGTTGATCTCTGTTTTATGCAAAAGAAGTTTTTTTACACGCAGCGGATCTTTATTAAAAATATTTCCTTTTTCATATGGACTGATATGCATTCCATAGATAAATACTTCCCCATTTTCAATTCGGATAAAAGATTCCTTGATGCTGCATTTCCCCATACGAAGTGATTTCACCTCGGTCCCATGAAGCGCGATTCCCGCTTCATAGGTATCGAGGATAAAAAAATCATGGTATGCTTTTTTGTTATTTGCAATTAATTTCATCTCTGATTTTCCCATAATTAACTCCTGTTTATACAAATTCAAAATCAATGGTTCGCTGTAAATGATCCACTCCGATGACACGGATCGCTACTTCTTGACCTAACTTATATGCCTTGCCGGTATGCTCTCCGATCATCTCGTAGCGGTCTTCATAATAATCATAGTGATCATCATGCATATTCGTTACATGCACAAGTCCTTCTATCGTATTCGGAAGTTCCACATACACACCCCATTTTGTAATTCCCGACACAACACCTTCGAACTCTTCTCCGATTCGTTCTTCCATATATTCCACTTTCTTAAGCTTTACTGTTTCACGTTCAGCCTCTTCTGCTCTTCGTTCCCGTTCACTAGACTGTTTCGCAACTCCCTCTAATATCGATGCATAATGGACTCTTCTCTGCTCGTTCATGCGACCTCTTAAATTTTCCTTGATGATTCGATGAATCTGTAAATCCGGATATCGTCGGATCGGCGAAGTAAAGTGGCAATAATATGGCGCCGCAAGTCCAAAATGTCCCGTATTTTCCGGTGTGTATTTTGCCTGTTTCATAGAACGGAGCGCCAAACGGCTGATCATAGTCTCCTCCGGTGTTCCCTCTACTTTGGCTAACAATTTTTGAATCTCTTTTGGCCGTACTTCATTATTGGAAATATGAAGAGAATGTCCAAAATTATTGATAAATGTAGCTAGCTTTTTCATCTTTTCTTCATCCGGAGATTCATGCGTACGATATACAAATGGAATCTCTTGCCAAAAATATTCTTCCGCTACTGTCTCATTGGCCGCCAACATAAAGTCTTCTATAATCTTTGTAGCAACATTTCGGTCATAAGGTTTTATATCAACCGGGTGTCCATCCTGATCCAAAACCATCTTTGTCTCCGGAAAATCAAAATCGATCGAACCTCTTTTTTTACGTTTTGCCCTTAAAATTCCCGCAAGTTCTTCCATAAGTTCAAACATCGGAACGAGGTTTTGGTACTTTTTGCATTCCTCTTCCTCATGATCTTCCAAAATCTTTTTTACACTCGTGTAGCTCATTCTCTCATCTACACAGATCACCGACTCCGCAATTTCATGATCAACAATCTCTCCTTTTGGATTTACCGTCATGATACAACTTACCGCAAGCCTGTCCACACCTGCATTAAGAGAGCAAATCCCGTTCGAAAGCGCATGCGGCAACATCGGAATCACTCGATCCACAAGATATACACTCGTTCCTCTTTCATAGGCTTCCCTGTCAAGAGCGCTGCCTTCCTGCACATAATTACTTACATCCGCAATATGCACTCCGAGAATATAATTATCTCCGTCTTTTCGAATGGAGATTGCATCATCCAAATCTTTTGCATCTTCACCGTCAATCGTCACAGTCTGCCAACTACGGATATCTTTTCTTCCTGCCATATCCGCCGGAATGATGGAATCTCCACATCGTTCTGCTTGATTTAACACCTTCACCGGAAATTCCACCGGAAGATCATATCCTTTTACAATGGATAGAATATCTGTTCCGGGATCATTGATATGCCCAATGATCTCTACTACTTTCCCTTCCGGCTTTTTATTCTCTCCACCGTAGGAAGTCAATTCTACCACAACCTTATGCCCTGTTATAGCTCCTTTGGAACGTTCCAACGGCACAAAGACATCTTTGATAAAGCGTGTGTTATCCGGCAACACAAATCCGAAGTTTTTATTACGTTGAAAATATCCAACCAATCTTGTCGTTCCATGAGAAAGAATTTTTACAATCTTTCCTTCTCGTCGTTTCCCTTCGGATGCCGATTTTAGAAGAACCTCTACCTGATCTCCATGAAACGCTCCATTTTGATCCTCTTCTGCTATAAAAATATCTTCTGTTCCATCTTCCAATACCACAAAACCGAACCCTCTCGGATGTGCTTGATATTCTCCACGTAAAGTCTTGGTTTCACCCTTTACATATTTTCCCTTTTGTGTAACCCGAATCTTTCCATCTGCTTCCAAAGATTCTAATATTTGTTTCAATTCCCTTCTTGATTCCTTCGAAACTTGCAACATAATTGCCAGCTCCTTTAGTTTCATCGGTACATAAAACTCATCACAGATAAAATCATAAATTATTTTTTTTCTTTTCTCAAATGTCTGATCCACACGGTCTCCTTTCTTATGGATTCATACGTTCAATCTAAACCCGCTTGAGGGCTTTACGGACTGAAATAAAATCCATGAATTCAAAAACGAACACTCTACTAATAATAGAGTGTTCGTCCTTATCTTTCGTTACATACTTCTTATGCAAATACTTTTAAATTCAATACTGCTGCTAACACAATAAAAAGAATAGCAAGGAACTTTGTAGATTTTACAAGCGCTCCTTCCATAGAACGTCCTTTATTCTGTCCCCAATATGTGTCGGCTGCTCCGCTGATTGTTCCAAGTCCTGCTGACTTACCTTCCTGAAGTAATACGATTGCTGTTAAAGCGATACAGTCTATTGCAAATATGATCATTAAAATTACTTTTAAAACGTCCATCACGATACCTCCTACAAATGAATCTTATTCATTTTACCATATTCCATCATGAAAGGCAAGACTTACTTCCTCTTTATTCCAAAAGATTTTCCTCTATTCTTAATAATTGATTGTATTTTGCTACGCGTTCTGACCTGCACGGCGCTCCGGCTTTGATTTGTTCTGCCTGAAGTGCAACTGCAAGATCTGCAATCACGGTATCTTCTGTTTCTCCAGATCGATGCGAAATAATTACCCCATATCCGGCTCTCTTCGCAAGCTCTACTGTATCCAAAGCTTCCGTCAATGTTCCGATTTGATTCACCTTTATCAATATGGAATTGGCAACATGTTTTTGAATTCCGGTTTCTAACCGTTTTGGATTTGTCACAAAAAGATCATCTCCCACTAGCTGTATATCTTGTCCAAGTCTTGCTGTTATCAATTCCCAGCCTTCCCAATCTTCTTCATCCAAGGGATCCTCAATCGAGACAATTGGAAATTCATCGATCAATTCCTGATAATAATCGATCAGTTCTTCCGAAGAACGTATGACTCCGTGTCCCACCATTTTTCCTTCACCCGGAAATACATAAGTTTTATATTCTTTTTTATATAAAGAAGACGCTGCAGCATCTAGGGCAAGCGCAACATCTTCCCCCGGCTTGTAGCCCGCCTTTCCGATTGCTTTTACCAAAATTCTCAAAGCTTCTTTTGTGTCTGTGAGATTCGGCGCAAACCCACCCTCATCTCCAACCGACGTCTGAAAACCTTTTTTCTTTAAAATGTGTTTTAATTCCTGATAGATTTCCGCACACATTCGAAGCCCTTCTTTGAAACAAGATGCTTTGATCGGCAAAATCATAAATTCCTGAATATCTATCGTATTATCCGCATGAGACCCTCCATTTAAAATGTTCATCATCGGCATCGGCATCTTTTTCACATGCACGCCTCCCACATAACGATACAGCGGAATCTGAAGTGCATTTGCTGCAGCTTTTGCAACGGCAAGAGACACTCCCAACATCGCATTGGCTCCAAGATTCGATTTATCCTCTGTTCTGTCCAGTTTTTTTAACATTCGATCAATCTCACATTGTTCCAATACATTCATTCCGATGATCTCTCGTGCAATTCTATCATTTACATGATTCACAGCCTCCGAAACGCCAAGACCATGATAACGTTCCCCGCCATCTCGAAGTTCGACTGCCTCAAATCTTCCTTTTGATGCCCCGGACGGAACTTGCGCTCTCCCAACAGCATTTTCTCCTGCAAGTACTTCCACTTCTATCGTAGGATTCCCTCGGGAATCTAAAATTTCTCGTGCGTATATGTCTGTAATCGGTATATTTTTTAACATATTTTCCTCCTTTTTTGTTACAGTTTTAACTATAACTTCTCATTCTATTATTCCCTCCAATATCGCTTCTAATGCGTTGACATTTCACATTAAGAGCGTTACAATTTTAGAGGGAAAACTATAAATTAATAAGAGGAGTATACCAATGAAAACAAAATTAAAATCATTCTCTTTATTAACCGGAAGTATTCTTCTGATGGCAATCGGTACTTATTTTTTCAAATTTGCCAACAATTTTACTTTTGGCGGAATCACCGGTCTTGCGGTAGTCATTGCAAAAACAGGGATTATGTCAGCTTCTGATTTTACATTTATTACCAATATGCTGTTGCTTTTATTGGGATTCATTGTATTTGGTAAAGGGTTTGGATTTATGACTGCATATTGCAGCACATTATTATCTGTTACATTATCACTTTTAGAACGTGTTTTTCCAATGACGCAGCCATTGACAGATCAACCAATGTTAGAGCTTATTTTTGCAATTGCGCTTCCTGCCATTGCATCGGCGATTCTTTTTAACATGGGATCTTCCAGCGGAGGTACCGACATTATTGCGATGATCGTAAAGAAATACACAAGTTTTAATATTGGAAACGCTTTACTTGCAAGCGATATTATTGTAACCATTTTTGGATTTTTCATTTTTGATATTAAAACCGGTCTATATTCTGTACTTGGTCTTGCTGTTCGTTCTTTGATGATCGATAACGTAATTGAAAGTTTGAATTTAAGTAAATATTTCAATGTTGTTTGCAAAAATCCGGAACCAATCTGCGATTTCATTGTAAAAGAATTGAACCGAAGTGCGACAACGCTTCAAGGCACAGGCGCTTTTTCCGGTCAAGATCGTTATCTTATTCTTACTGCTTTAAATCGTATGCAGGCAGTAAAACTTCGAAACTTTATCAAAACACAGGAGCCGGATGCGTTTATCTTAATTTCAAACACTAGTGAAATTATCGGAAAAGGGTTCCATTACGTATAACACACGTACAAAAAAGTGATTCAGATGTATTCTTTCATCCGAATCACTTTTTCTTTAATTCTCTTTTTTCATAATTGCTTCTATCTCTTCAATTGTTCTTGGAATCGCAGCTGACAGATTCTCACAACCATTCTCAGTAATCAGGCAGTTATCCTCCAAACGGAATCCAATTCCCCATTCTTCATGATATATTCCAACGTCGACACAGAACACCATTCCCGGTGCCGTCTTAATATTTCTGGATACTATATCATGCACATCGAATCCAATGTGGTGTGCTCCTCCATGCCACATATACGTTCCAATCTCATCATAAGAATCACATACTCCTGCTGCATGTAGTTGTTCATAGCAGTACTCTCGAATCATCTTATCGACATCCTGTATTGGTATTCCCGGTTTTAATATTTGAAACATATGCTCTGACGTATTGTATGCACATTGGTAGAGGAGCTTTTGTTTTTCTGTGAATTTTCCATTGCACGGCCAACCTCTTGACACGTCATTAATCTCATGTTCCCATCTTGCACCGACGTCATTCAAAATCATATCTCCGTCTTTCGCCTGTCCCCGGTAATCATAATAATGAATACAGAAATTATTTTCTCCAGAAGAAATAATAGACGGAAATCCCGACATCAGCACTCCATGCTGTGCAAGCACATAGTCAAACTCTGCCTTATACTGATATTCGTACATTCCCGGTCTTGAAGCTTTCATCATTGCAATGATCGCTTCTCCGGTGATCTCTTCTGCTTTTCTAAGCGCTTCAATCTCGCATGGCTTTTTGATCGTCCTCTGTCTACGAAGCTGCTCTTGCAGATTTTTAATTTGAATAAACGGAAATTCTTTCTGCAAATATCTTGCCAACCGATAGCTTTCTGTATCTGCTTCTTGATCTTCCAGTTTATCAAAATCAAGATAGATTCTCTCGATTCCCTTTGTTCTTAGATACAACCACAAAGAATTCATAAAAGTATCCAAATATTTTGTACGCGAAATACCGGAAAGTTCTTCGATCTCATCTGGCTTGAGCCTTCTTCCTGTCCAACGCTCTGCCATAGCATCCGGCGGAAGGATATAAAGGAATTCGTCGACTCCCTCTTCTAAAACCGCTGTCATTAGCACCGTATTTTCCTGCTCTATATTCGTAAGATACAAAAAATTTCGATTCGCATAGAATTCATAGTTTTCATCATTGGAACGCTTTGGAGCACGTCCTGCGAATACGATCACAAGTGAATTCTTCTCAACACTACCATAAAGTGTCGCTCTGTTTTCTCTATAAAATTCTTTCTTCATGTCTCATCCTTCTTTATCCTATTCTACAATCAGATTTTGAGCTTCCATCACTTCAATCACCTGATTCACATACTTTACACAAAGCTCATCTGTAGAAGCTTCCACCATCACACGGATCAACGGTTCTGTACCGCTCTCACGCACGAGAATACGCCCGTCATCACCAAGGGCTTCCGCCACATTCTCTACTGCTTTTACCACTTCCTGATTCTCTCTTGCTGTCTTCTTATCCGCTACTCGCACATTTTTCAAAAGCTGTGGATAAATCTTTACTTCCTCTGTCAATGTTCCAAGCGATTTCTTTTCCTCTAACATTACTTCCATCATAAGAAGCGAGGTTAAAATACCGTCTCCTGTTGTTGCATATTTGCTGAAAATAATATGTCCGGACTGTTCTCCTCCAAGGGAATAATTGTTTTGTACCATATTCTCATATACATATTTATCTCCAACTGCAGTTTTTTCGTATTTCATTCCAATTTTATCGCAAGCCTTGTATAGTCCAAGATTTGACATCACCGTAGTCACAATTGTGTCTTCGTTCAGTCTTCCGTGATCTTTCAAATATTTTCCACAGACGTACAAGATCAGATCCCCGTCAACAATTTTTCCATTCTCATCCACAGCAAGACAACGATCTGCATCTCCATCATAGGCAAAACCTACATCCAGATTTTTTTCTTTGACGAACTGCTGCAATGCTTCTATATGTGTCGATCCACAGTTTCTATTGATATTCGTTCCATCCGGTTCGCTATTGATCACATAAGTTTTGGCGCCTAACGCATCAAATACACTTTTAGCAATAGAAGATGCACTTCCGTTGGAACAATCAAGACCTACTCGTTTCTCTTTAAAAGAACGTGTAGCCATAGAAATCAAATGTCCGATATATCGGTTTCTTCCTGCCGCAAAGTCCACCGTACGACCGATCATTTCTCTTGTTGCATATGGAATCTCGCCAAATTCTCCATCAATATATGCTTCAATCTTAGCTTCAACTTCTGCTTCCAGTTTGTGTCCTTTCCCGTTGATTATCTTAATTCCGTTATCATAAAAAACATTATGACTTGCAGAAATCATAATTCCACAATCAAAATCTTCTGTTCTCACTACGTAAGAAACACTTGGCGTTGTCGTTACGTGAAGAAGATATACATCCGCTCCGGAAGATGTCAACCCTGCTGAAAGCGCATCTTCAAACATATAACTGCTTCTTCTCGTATCTTTTCCGATTACGACTTGCGCCTTATGATCCTGCCCATAGTACCACCCTAGAAAACGTCCTACTTTAAATGCATGTTCTACAGTAAGTCCTACGTTGGCCTCCCCACGAAAACCATCTGTTCCAAAATATTTTCCCATATTAATTCTCCTCGTATAATAAGCCTATACCCCAGATATACAGGGGTAGGTTTATTCATTTCAAATGGTATAGAGGAATCATCTCTCTGGAGGTTCTCTCCCCGATCTTCATCCCCTATACAGTTTACATGTTACTTATATATTGCCAAGATTTCCCGAACACTTATAATAGAGTCCATAGGAATGTTCTAAAGGGTACCGCTAATTCTCCTTGCAAGTTGCTCTGCATGTGTTGCCACACATCACTGTCCTCATTGCTTAAAAAGCTTGCGCCCTTGGCTCCACACTTCAAATGCTTACACAAATGTTGCACCTGTCCTGTTAGCTTCCAGCAGGGTATTTTCAGGACTTTAATGCTGATTACGCGAGGTTGCATGGTGTGGTGGTTCGGGATCCAGCCCTTGGCGTTCCTTCCATCAACCCGAAAGGAGGTGATACCATGAAGAAACGTATGAAATTCGATCACCTTTCAACGCTTTGTGTCGGTCTTGACATCGGTTCCCGCAGTAACTTTATCACTGCCCTGAACTTTGATTCTGACCGCCTCATCAACATGCGCCCTGTTTCTAATGCTGCAAATGGCGTAGAAACTATGGAAGCTATGATCCTTGCTGTCCTTGAAGGCAGCCCTCAGTTCAGGTATCTTCTGGTCGCCATGGAATCTACCAGTTTCTATGGTGTCCATGTAGCGAACTATCTTTCTACCAGCGACCTGCTTAAGCCTTATGGTGTTAAAGTTTTCTGTCTCAATCCTAAAACAGTTGCTAATTATAAGAAGACTTTCACTGGACTGGAAAAGAATGATGGCATCGATTCCTTTATCGTTGCCGACTATGTCCGGGCAGGGCTCATTGAGATTGAGCCTTGGAGGGGTTCCCAGTACCTTGCCCTGCAGCGTCTCACAAGGCAGCGCAGGCATATCAGCGAGGCCATCGCCCGGGAGAAAAACTATGTGCTGAACAACATCTTTCTCAAATTCAGCGAGTTTGCTCTGCTAAGCGGTGAAGACAGCCCTGTTTCCAACAAATTCAGCACTACTGCCGAGGCAGTCCTTACGGAGTTCAAAACTACTGAGGACATTGCAAATGCCCCTTTGGACGAGCTGATTGACTTTATCTCCACTTCCGGTCATGGTCGGTTCTCCGACCCCAATCAGGTTGCCAGCCTGCTTCAGAAAGCAGCACGTAACTCTTACCGGTTGGATAAGGCACTGTATGAACCTATCACTACATCCATTGCCTGTTCCTTTAACTGTATCCGGGCTTTTGAGAAAGAACAGAAAGCCCTTGATAAAGCCATCGCTGCCACAGTTGCCGGCCTGAACCCTACGGAATATCAGATCCTGAAATCCATTCCGGGGATCGGCCCTGTATATGCCGCCGGGATTCTTGCTGAAATAGGCTCTGTACGCTGCTTCAATAGCAATAATGCCCTTGCGAAGTACAGCGGAATCATCTGGAGAGACAACCAATCCGGCGAATTTGATTCCGAAGACACTCCCATGATGAAAGCAGGGAATCGTTACCTGAGATACTATTTGATTCAAGCTGCCGGCAGTGTTATCAGATACTGCCCTGAATATGAAGATTACTATAACAAAAAATTTGCTGAAGTTCCCAAACATCAGCACAAGCGTGCACTTGCGTTGACCGCCCGTAAATTAATACGTCTGATTTTTGGTCTGCTGGACAAGAATCAACTCTACTCTCCGGCAAAGGGTAGGTAATCGTATAGCGACTCTTTTTCTTGCGGTTTTCCCCGCAGGTCTATTTTGTGTACCCTTTTTTCTTTGTTTTTAACAAAATCTTTTTTTAATCACCTCTTGACATATTACCAAATTGCTTATTTGTATTATTGTCCACATTTTTTGCACAATTTTTATCACTTTATTTATTATATACTCAAGGAGTAAAATATACAAGAAATTTTTACACAAAAAAGGATTGCGTAGCCACAATCCTTTTTCACTCTTCTTAATGATGGAATAAACGGATTCCCGTAAATGCCATTGCCATATTATATTTATTACATGTTGCGATTACATTATCATCACGTACAGATCCACCTGGCTGTGCCACATATTTTACGCCGCTTTTGTGCGCACGTTCAATGTTGTCCCCAAATGGGAAAAACGCATCGGAACCAAGAGCTACGTCTGTCATCTTATCTAACCATGCTCGTTTTTCTTCTCTTGTAAATACCGGAGGTTTTACTTTAAAGATATTCTGCCATGTTCCTTCAGCAAGTACGTCTTCATACTCGTCACCAATGTAAAGATCGATAGAGTTATCTCTGTCCGCTCTTCCAATTCCATCTACAAACTGAAGTCCAAGTACCTGAGGAGACTGACGAAGCCACCAATTATCTGCTTTCTGGCCGGCAAGACGTGTACAATGGATGCGAGACTGCTGTCCTGCTCCGATACCAATTGCCTGTCCGCCTTTTGCATAACATACAGAGTTAGACTGTGTATATTTTAACGTGATAAGTGCAATTGCAAGGTCAATTTTTGCAAGTTCCGGAATCTCTTTATTCTCTGTTACAACATTGGCAAGAAGCTCATCATTGATTACAAGTTCGTTTCTTCCCTGTTCGAATGTAATACCGAACACCTCTTTGTGTTCGATCGGTGAAGGTTCATACTCCGGATCAATTTCAATAATTGCATAATTTCCTTTTTTCTTTTGTTTCAAAATCTCTAACGCTTCCGGTTCATATCCAGGTGCAATCACACCATCAGATACTTCACGCTTAATTAATTTCGCTGTAGCAACATCACACACATCAGAAAGAGAGATGAAATCACCAAAGGAAGACATTCTGTCTGCACCTCTTGCTCTTGCATATGCACATGCAAGCGGAGACAAATCTTCAATATCGTCTACCCAATAAATTTTTGCCAATGTATCTGTCAACGGAAGACCTACCGCAGCGCCTGCAGGAGATACATGTTTGAATGAAGTTGCTGCCGGAAGTCCTGTTGCTTTTTTTAATTCTTTCACTAACTGCCAGCCATTAAAAGCATCAAGGAAATTGATATATCCTGGTTTTCCACAGAGAACTTTAATTGGAAGTTCCCCATTTTCCATATAAATTCTGGATGGTTTCTGATTTGGGTTGCAACCATACTTTAATTCTAATTCTTTCATCTTACTGTCTCCCTATTTGTTTTTATTGATAATCTTTGTTTCATAGTTTCCTGTTGCAATATCAATGTAGCGTACAAATAATGATACTTTATTCTCTTCGTTCAAACTGTTCCAAAGAAGTTCTGCATAAGCATCCATATCATCCATGATATCTACAAGTTTTGGTTCTCCCTCAAAACTTGGAAGTGGATTGCCGTCATGCATATATGTATGAATAAAATGTCCTTCGCCTGCTGCCGGATTCTCATATGCAAATGTATAGCGGTTGCAGCTTTCCGGATTCCCGTTGTTGCTCTTTAAAATAGACATTGCGTAATTATATTTTCCATTTTCGATGTGCATAATACCGGAAATACGAGGTGTATAGTTTGGTCCGTCTGGTTCAAACTTTCTAGAACGGAGTGACTGTTCAAATGTAAGCTGTCTATCCATTCCCTCATAAATAGTATCTGTCTGATCACCGTTTGTTACAATTGTTTTATTACCAAGCACACGTACCGGCGCGTAAATGATCAAACTTGGATCTGTTAATTTTGAAGGATCAAAAGCCTGTGTGCGGATTCCTTCCCCTTCTTCTACGAATACACGATTTCTGCTGTTCTCACTTCTTCCCATAATGAAATATGCGGTCACTGCTTTTTTGCCGTCCGGTGTCTTTCCAATAATGATTCCACGTCCCGGATATGCATTTCCCTGTAATTCTTTTGCGATTGATAACATTTCCATGATGATTCTCCTTCTTAACATACTATGAGTTACATTCTCTGATTTTATTATAGACCAGAGACCTCGCCTTTTGTACCACAATTTTCTAATGAGTGCTTATAACTCCCGGTTATAACTATGCAAGATATCGGAATAACCACATCAGATGTGACAACGCTTTAATCTGCCATTCTTTTTTGTCTGGGATTTTTTTCTCCTTCACATCACCATTTTCCAAGTATGTTCCATCTTCATCTACCGGAAGAGACCCGTTCTTTAATACATTCAAATGCTGTTCCAAGTCTTTCGCAAGCAGTTCACTGTCTGCCACCAGCATCGTTTCCGTATCCACGTACGTACTTCGATTGTCGAAATTATAAGAACCGATTACCGATAGTTCATCATCGATCAATATAGATTTTCCATGAGTCGAATATTTTCCCATATACTCGTAAATATCCATCCCCGTATCGACTACTTTCTGCTTGTTTTTCAAATAATCCGAAGACGCGCAAATGTTATCTCCTGAAGCGATTGAATTCAAAAGTAATTCTGCTGTCTCTACATTTACAGCCACTTCTTCCATTCCTCGATACATATCCTCCGAAAATACCGCATATGGTGTGTGCACAAGAACTCGTTTCTTGGCATCTACCATTAATTGCTGCAATATTTCCCATACATAAGGTTCTTTTCCATAAATGTGAGTCGGATTACTTACAAATGTCACTTTTTTTGTCTCTACTGTCCGTTCTTTCCAGTTTACGGACTCAATTTGAAGATTATTATAACGCTCTTGAATGGCTTGTTCCTCTTCTGTAAATTTCTTTCGATCCCCCTCATATTTCATCTTACATACCGGGTTTTCCCATAATTCTGTAAAATAAGCTTTCACATCTCCAATTACAGATGTTTCTTCTTGTTTTTCATTATAAATTAAAATCTCTCGGTCATATCCAACACTTTTTCCTTCATACTCTCCAAGGAAATAATCAAACGTATTACGACCTCCCATCAAAAGGATCCTGTCATCAACGATAATGTATTTATCATGCATTCTTCCATTGATCGTCCATGGCATGAAAAGATTTGGCGTATTATAGAATTTAATCTCAAGATTTTCATGGCTACCTGCCGCTTTAAATAGTTCCTTCCCACTCATATGTAACAAGCCATACATACCATCTACGATGATCTTCACTTTAACACCTCGATCTGCCGCCGCAAAAAGAGATGCAAAAATATCGCTTGTACTCTCTCCTTCACGAATATCAAAGGTCGTCATCACAATACTTTCTTTTGCTTCTTCAAACATGGAAAGCCGCAGAGCCAATGCTTCTTTATTGGATTCGATCACTGCCGCTCTGTCTATTGTTTCCCGATACTCGTTTCCATAGAATGTTTCTGTCTTCGGAAGTTCCCCCTCCACCCTTTTCGGGTGTACAAAAGGTACTATCGCTCCAAGCAATTCATACGCAAAAATCAACACAACCACAAGTATGATCCATTTCATTTTCTTCTTCATCACATATCTTCCCTTCTCTTTTGTGTCATACGCTAAATAACCTTAAAACTTTCGGATTTCAATATCATCTCCGTTTTCCACTTTTTCGATGGAATCAATCACTACATAATATCCTGCATTTTCATTGATCTTCACATATACTCTGTCGCCTTTTTTATGGCCAAGAATCGCTTGGCCAATCGGTGATTCCGTACTGATCAACCCATGGATAGAACTTCCCCTCACTGTTGTCACAAGAATAAATTCCTCATATTCTTCCTCATCTTCAAAATAAATCTTTACTTTTTTATTCAACCCCACTTCATCATCCGAAGCTTCATCCTTGATCACATGAGCTGTTCGAATCATTCTCTGCAAATAACGAATTCTGCTTTCATTTCTGTTCTTTTCTTTTTTCGCCGCATGATATTCAAAATTCTCACTCAAATCTCCATGTGCCCTCGCCTCTTTTACATCTTCCAATAATTCTTTGCGAAGCACAACTCTACGGTATTCGATTTCTTCTTCCATCTTTTTGATATCATCTTCTGTTAATTCATTATACATCTTTATACCTCCCGATACAAATACGAGGGATAGACTACTATCTATCCCTCCCATTCTTTTATACTTATTATTTTGTCATTTCTCCATCTTCCAAGGTTTCGCCTTTTAAAGTTTTATCAATCTCTGCTTTGATCATCTCAACAGACTCTTCATCCGGTATCGTTACATAAAGTCTTTGACTTCCTGATGAATAACACGACCTAGAATCTCCTGTTCCTTCTGCTGCCACCGATTTGATGTTCCATGAACCACCTACAGAAAGCTGACGTTTGATCAACGCCTGAAGCTGTGCCTGCGACATATTTGTCTGCACGTTATCGCTCACCTTATCAATGATACTATTCGCTTTGATCAGCATGGATGGAGAAATAATCTTTTTGATCATAGCTGTCAATACTGCCTGCTGATCTTTTCCTCTCTGATTGTCCCCACCAGGTACTTTCTTTCTTTCTCTTGCAAACGCCAAAGCTTCTTTTCCGTCAAAATGATTGAGTCCTTCTTTTACCTCTACAACCTTACCGGAAGCTTTACTTGTTGTAAATTCATACTCAGAGACAACATCCAAGCCTCCAAGAATATCTACAATATCAATCAATGAAGTAAAGTTTACTCTTGCATAGAACGGAATTTCTACATCATACAGTTCGCTAAGAGTACGCATGGAAGCATCCACGCCATAATTGCCGGCATGTGTCAGCTTATCTAATTCTCCATAAGACACTTCTGGAATCTCCACATAGTAATCTCGCGGAGTAGTAACCAATAAAATCTGACGTGATTGTGGGTTTACAGTCGCAATAATATTCACATCACTTCGGCTCTGATTTTCAATATCTCCATATACATCAATCCCACTCAAATATACGCTGAATGGTTCTGTCACATCCACATCGATTGAGATATCCTGCAGCTCTGTTTTAATATTATGAGTATAAATAATTTTCACTTTATCCGAATAGCCATCGAACTCATGTTCCAGAATATCCTTATGCCCTTCATTATAAATAATAGCATCTACTTCGCCATCATGAAGAGCTTTTGCCTGAGCTTTTACCGTCTTGTATTCTACTTCTTCAATCTTACTTCCCAAATCCTCATTGATCTTGGAAACTGTCTCTTCCATCTCGTCAGCGCTCATCATATACTGCACACCAAACTTATAGTCTACGGCATCTGCCAGATTCTCTGCCTGATCATCTGCGCGTACCGCAACAACCATTGTATCAACCGTTGTGTGTCCTCCGGTAATTCGTCCCAGCGCTCCTGTTGTAATTCCTACATAATAAGTTCCGAGCCCAATGATAAGAGTCATGAAAACAATATAAACTTTTCCTGTAGTTCCCTTTTTTCGTCTGCGAACTTGTGTAAACAATCCGATTCCCCATAAAATCAATAGGCAAATAAAAACAATTGCCATAATTTTCAAAGGGATAATATTGCTTAATGCAAGGACACCTATAAATGCAACTGATGCCAATGCCTGCAACATTACTAAAATGTTACCAAACACATTTTGGGGAGATCTTTCCGGGCGGCGTTTTCTCCTTGTTCTTTCTCTGCTTTCTTTTACATTCTCTGCATAGGAGCCGTTACGGTCATAACTTCTTCCCCGTTCTTCTTCACGTCTTCTCTTCCTATCAGGATCCGGTCTTCTCGTTTTCCGATATTCATCCGATCTCTTTTTATTTCCCGGCATTAATTTTGCCGGATTTGACCCCATGGATTTCATTTGCTGTCTTTCTATTCGTTGTTTCTTACGTTCCTGAAGCCTCTCATATTCACGCCTTTCCTGGGCGCTCATACCTCTTCTTCCCATTAGTATTTCCTTCCTGTTTTCTCTCAAGAATTTTCATATACCAATCTATATTATTACAAAACAACGAAAAACACAAGGTTTATTTCACAGCTTAAGACTTTCCTAAGGTTTCCCACGTTCTAGTCATATGCTTTTACAGTCACTTCTTCTGTCTCAAAATCTATAAAAATCTGATATGCATTCCTATGTTCATCCTCATCCCAAATCTCCACGAACTTCGGTGTTACTTCAATCAAAATCTCGGTATCGACGTGGGAATACGCATTGTAGCTCTGCCATAAAAACTCTTTATATTTCTTTTCAAACACACGTCCTTCTTCATCAACTACAAGCCCTTTGTTCTCTGCATATCCTTCCACCTGCACTCCATTAAAACACATTGCCACTCTGTTATTTTTATATAGTTGCTGTGTCTTACGGAAATTTTTATCTGTTTTAAAATAAATCTTATCATTATAAAATACACAACTTACGTTTCTTACCATTGGATAATTATCCACACAGCTCGCCAAAGCCATAATTTTGTAATCACCCAGTTTCTTGTCATAAATATCTTTTGCTTCTAAAAAGTTCATCTTCTTTTCTCCTTCTCTTTATATCACTTTCTGCATTGCCAAAATAATCAATACGATCGACGCACAAATAAATAGTGCAAATAAAATAAGTCCCACACTCAATTTTGTTTCATGACTGTTATTTTCCACAAGATTTGCCTTTCGAAGTGCTTTCACCACCCCTTTATAAAACACAAACGTAATGCAAGCATTCAATCCGGTTTTCAAAAGATTAAATGGCAAAATCCCCGGAAGCAAAAGCTTCACCACCTCTTCTCTAGGCATACTAAAGTAGATTGGGGTCACAATATAATTCCACAACAACATACTTCCTGTTGACAGCAGCATTCCGCAGATTAATCCAAGTACCGCACCTCGTCTCGAATGCTTTTTCTTATAAAGGAATGCAGCTGTACAAGCAAACGTCCCTGTGGAAATAATATTCATCAAAATATCCAAAATCGTTCCGCCACGAAACAAAATTTCCAAAACTGCACAGATCACACTCATCACCAAAGCAGACATTGGTCCAAAAATAAAGCCTCCCATGACAATTACGATATCTTTCGGATCATACTTCAAAAATGCAACTGACGGAATCATAGGAAATGAGATTAAAAGATTAACTGCCATTGCCATTGCGCAAAGCATACCTATCGTCGTCATTTTTTTCGCCGTAAATTTCATATTCTCCCTCCTTTCATCAAAAAACGTACCTAAAATAAACTTCTAGGTACGTTCTCGATACATTCTAAAAGGAGAACCCAATTCACGGGAACTTCCCTCATATCAAAAACACTTCTTTCATCCAGACTTTAACTGTTGCTACCGGAATCTCACCGGTTCGGCCATTACGGCTCGCGGAGTATACCGCCAGTAGAGAATTGCACTCTGCCCTGAAGTATTATTTTCGGTTGCATTCATTGTAATCCTAATCGCCCAAAATGTAAATACTTTTCCTTCCTTATGATACTTGTTTACATTTTTTAACAAATGCCTTATAATCAAAGAGAACTATGTAAAAATATATAATATAGAAGGAGACGGATTATGGAAATTTCAGCATTACAAAAAGCCAGATATGAGTATTCTCCAAAACTTCCTGGAATGTTAAGAAACGGAATTGCAGATATCTGCGTTTTAGAAGGCGAGGAAACTCAAAGTGTAGCCGATCAGGAGAAGATTAAAGCCCTTTTCCCAAATACTTATGGTAAGAAGGAAATCACTTTCCAAAAAGGACAGAACACTTCCACACCAAAGAAACAGGTTGTAGGTGTAATTCTTTCCGGTGGACAGGCTCCCGGCGGACACAACGTTGTTTGCGGATTATACGATGCTTTAAAAGCAACAAATCCAGAAAATGTTCTCTATGGTTTTAAAAAAGGTCCAAGCGGACTTCTTGAAGATGACTATTTAATTTTTGACGACGAATACATCAACCAGTTCAGAAACACAGGTGGATTTGATATCATCGGTTCTGGAAGAACAAAACTTGAAACAAACGAACAGTTTGCAGTTGCAGCAGAAGTTTGTAAAAAACATGGAATTACAGCAATCGTAATCATCGGTGGTGACGATTCTAACACAAACGCAGCAGTTCTCGCTGAATACTTTGCAGCACACGAAACTGGCGTTCAGGTAATCGGGTGTCCAAAGACAATCGACGGTGACCTTAAGAATGAAGACATCGAATGCTCATTCGGTTTTGATACAGCAACTAAGACATACAGCGAACTCATTGGTAACATTGAAAGAGATGCCAACTCTGCAAAGAAATACTGGCACTTCATCAAAGTAATGGGACGTTCTGCTTCACACGTTGCATTAGAATGTGCTCTTGAGACACAGCCAAACATCTGCTTAGTTTCTGAAGAAGTTGCAGCTAAGAAGATGTCACTTTCTCAGATTGCTGATTACATCGCTGATTCTGTTGAAAAGAGAGCGGCAAAAGGCATGAACTTCGGTGTTGCTGTGATTCCAGAAGGTGTTGTTGAATTCGTACCTGAATTCTCTGTATTAATTCAGGAAATCAACGAATTACTCGCCGGAGAAAAAGCAGATGCTTTCAACGCTCTTCCAACATGGAAAGAAAAATACGCGTTTATTGAAAACGGATTAACAAAAGAATCTATGGCTGTATTTGCAATCCTTCCAGAAAGCATTCAGCAGCAGTTATTCTTAGAAAGAGATCCTCACGGAAACGTACAGGTATCCTTGATCGAATCCGAAAAATTATTCTCTGCTCTTGTAAAAGATAAATTAGAGGAAAGAAAAGCAGCCGGCACATACAATGGTAAATTCAATGCACTTCATCACTTCTTCGGATACGAAGGAAGATGTGCATTCCCATCCAACTTTGATTCTGACTACTGCTACTCATTGGGATACAATGCATTCATGTTAATTCAGTATGGTTACAATGGATACTTATCAAAAGTTTCCAACCTTTCCAAACCGGCAAACGAATGGGTTGCAGGTGGTATGCCGATCACAAAGATGATGAACATCGAAAGAAGACACGGTGAAGATAAACCGGTTATCAAAAAAGCTCTTGTAGAACTTGATGGTAAACCATTCAAATACTTTGAAGCTCACAGAGAAGAATGGGCTGAAAATACTTGCTTCACATACCCAGGAGCTATCCAGTACTACGGACCAACAGAAGTATGTGATATTACAACAAAAACACTCGCTCTTGAGCAGGCATAAAAACAAGGGACTGTCGACTAGCGGCAGTCCCTTTATTCATGAACATAGAAAAAAATCTCAGTAATATACTCATTTTCATCTCCTGAAGAAATATAGTCATTGATGCAGAATTCATAAGCATCTGAAGCTATCTCCAACCGGTTTTCCTCACAAAACTTCAGCAATTTCTTATAAGAACGTTCTACCGATTGGTATGTACCATAGTGGTATATACTCACCACTTTTCCTTTCGGAAGAGTTCCGATGTTCTTCGCTTTCTTCGTCTTCTCAATCGGTAAGAACGCAACTTTTGCTTCCGTATATCTCCCCTCTAGAACATGCCTATAAGGAACGATTACTCCTGTCTGAAAAAAAATTGGAAGTTCCTCTTTCAGCGCTTGAGAAAAGCATTTTTTTGCTGCAATACTTATCTCTCGAAAAGACCGCGGCTCTTCTACCTCTGCATATAGAAAATATTTTTTCGAAACCTCTTTTACGAAAACCTCTTGAGCCATTTCGTGTAATTCTTTCACATTTTCCATCTGCTCACAACGATGAGCCAGACGTTTTCGTATCAATTGTAAATGTGTAATCTGTTGATCGATTACCGTCAACTGCTTTCTTAACGTTACCAAAGACGTATCAATGGTATAATTTTTCATATGCTCTTGTATTTCACTGAGCGAAAATCCCATCTCTTTCATGATTAATATCGTATCTAAGTAATCAATTTGCTTCGCTTCATAATACCGATAATTGTTATTAGGATCCACATACGCCGGACGGAATAACCCTATTTTATCATAGAAGATCAACGTCTGTTTGGAGATATTCTGGTACCCTGCAAGTTCTCCGATTGAAAACATATCCTTCATAAAAATCCTCCTTGACACTATAGTAACTATATCCTTTATTGTATAAGTATAGCAAGAAATTAGCAAGCAGGAGGATTAAAAAAATGAAATGTTTTGAAACTAAAATGACTTATTTCCAGTTTTTAAGATATCTGGTTCCATCCGTATTAACCATGATCTTCTTATCATTTTATACGACAATTGATGGATTTTTCGTATCCAAATATGCCGGTTCCGATGCCCTCGCAGGAATCAATATCGTCATTCCTATCACATGTATCATCTTCGGTGTCTCTGTCATGCTCGCAACCGGCGCAGGCGCTATTATAGGCGAAAAACTTGGGCAGAAAAAAGAACAAGAGGCAAATGAGATTTTCAGTTTTATCTCCATTGTTCTTCTCGTTTTTTCGATTATTTTTACATTCTTTGGAATCATTTTTCTAAAAGAAATTTGTATCTTTTTAGGAAGCAGCACACGCTTGTTGAAACATGTACTTCCTTATGCCTTCGTTATATTCCTCGGAACTATTCCTATGTCCTTCAAGTTATTCTTTGAATATCTTGTAAGAACAGATGGAAGACCGAATATCGGAATGTTCATGTCTCTGACCGGATTGATTCTTAACGTTGTACTGGACTATATTTTTGTAGCTCTATTTGACATGGGCACACTCGGAGCCGCTTGGGGAACCTTCTTTTCCATCACAGTAAGTATGCTGATCGGATTAGGATATTTTCTAAAATACAGCCATATTAAGTTCCGTAAACCGAGATTAAATTGGACTGTTCTTTTTAAATCTTGTACAAACGGAAGCAGTGAAATGTTAACAGAAATGTCCACAGGTATTACAACTTTTTTATTTAACCTTATCATCATGAAATTTTTTGGAGAAGACGGAATTGCAGCAGTTACAATCATCATGTACATCTACTACTTCTTCATCTCCTTTTATATGGGAATCGCCGTTGCCATAGCTCCGGTTGTCAGCTACAACGTCGGTTCCGGAAATCATAAGAAAATAAAAGAGACCACACGATACAGCTTTATCACCATTGCCCTTAGCTCAGTGCTAATACTTGCAGTCTCTCTGTTATGTGGAAAGCAGATCATCCATTTATTTGTAGATGGAGGAAATGTATTTACTTTGACATGGGACGGCTTAAAATTATTCAGTCCGGTATTCCTTTTTATCGGCTTAAATGTATTCCTCTCCGGATATTTTACGGCTCTTGGAAATGGTTTTATCTCTGCACTTATTTCCTCACTACGCTCCTTAATTCTCGTAGTGGTTTTCATACTGATCCTTCCAAATATTATCGGTGTATCCGGTGTTTGGATGACCATGCCGCTGGCAGAAGCCCTTACGATTTTTATCGCTATCTATTTATATTGCTCATACGGAAGAATCTTTTCCAAAAAAGTTTTATCAGCAGAGTAATTCCTTCTTATTATAAGAGGTACAGAAACTTTATTCCTGTACCTCTTATAACTCTATATTTATTCTTCCAAATATCTGCCTTATTCCTCTTCTGTGAAATAAAACAATTCCTCCACGGTTGTTTCAAATATTTTCGCAATATCCATTGCAAGCTTTAGTGAAGGGTTATACTTTCCGTTCTCCAAATTCCCGATGGTCTCTCTTCTCACATTCACCAAATATGCCAGATCACTTTGACTCATGTTATACTTTGCGCGGTATTCTTTTAATTTTGTGTGAAGCATCTGTCCCCCTCACTTTCCTCTTCTAGCAGCATCTTTTCCCGTCTTCTAAAACGAAGCATACTGATTGAAAAGACTAAAATCATCAAAGTCATACTAAAAACAAGAACTAGAAAGCCAATCATATATTGTTCCAGTGAAAATGCGCTTACTGTAGCCGCATTTCCTTGTACCGTAATTTTTATATACTCCTGTCCATATCCGATAGTCATCCCTCGAATAAATAACGTCACCATTCCACCAACGATCAATGCAAAAGCTGACCAAAATCCTCTTGTACTTGCTCTACGCACATTTTCCCAAAACAATTCATCCGCTTTCATATTCTTATAAGCAAAAAATGTAAAAAACAGTAAAAACGGAATAAAACTCGGCACAAAGAAAAGTCCCAATATTCCCAGCCAACCAAGGTAAGATAACGGATTCGACGGAAACAGTTTCTTCAACATGCTTTTCAATGTCTTCTCTCTCTTCATGGTAATTCCCCCTTTTACAGAATGTGTGAAATACATCTCTTCTTGTGATAAATATATCACATAAAATGAGAGAAGTCAATAACTATTACTGCAATAAAAAATGCAGCTTCATAACATTAAATCCGTTATGAGCTACACTTTCTAAAAATATTCCTTTTCTTATCACAACATGATAAAATTAAATTTTCTTATAAGAAAAAGTATTTTCCAACAAAAAGCACTGCCAATACGTACATCAATACACTCATCTTTTTCTCTTTTGCTTTTCCTGAAATCAGATTTAACACAACATAAGAGATTACTCCCATTGAAATTCCTTCTGAAATGCTATAGAAAAACGGCATTGCCGCAATACAGATAAAGCATGGAATTCCTTCTGTAAAATCTGTAAAGTCAATATTTACTACATTTGATAACATATAAAATCCAACAACTACTAAGGCCGGAGCTGTTGCAAACGATGGAATCGCAAGAAAAATCGGTGAAAGTAGCAAGGAAGCTCCAAATAAAATCGCTGTCGTCACCGCAGTAAGCCCAGTTCTTCCACCTTCCGAAACTCCAGATGCACTTTCCACAAATGTAGTAACTGTTGAAGTACCAATAACAGCTCCTGCCGTTGTTGCAACTGCATCTGCCATCAACGCACCCTTAATCTTTGGTAACTTCCCATCTTCATCGATCATATTCGCTTTCGTAGAAACACCAATCAATGTTCCAAGAGTATCGAATAAATCCACAAATAAAAACGCAAATACAACCACGATAAACTGTCCAATATGAATTCCCGAAAAACTAAGCTTTCCAAATATTGGAGCAAGGCTTGGTACGCTGATTCCATTGCTAAAATCCGGGAGTAAACTAAACATTCCTAGTTCCGGGTTCGGAACATAAATTCCTGTCAACTGACAAATAATTCCAAGAATCCATGTGATCAAAATTCCCCATAGAATATTTCCCTTCACATCTTTTACAACAAGAATTGCCGTAATAATAATTCCGACAATTGCTAATAACACAGTCAATCCAACATCCTTCATAGATGCCTCTACACCATTTAAAGAGTTATATCCTTCTAATGAAAAAAGTTCAACTAATGTTGCACCTCCGATTACAATCTTTGCATTTTGTAATCCTATAAAAGCAATAAACAATCCAATTCCAACACTTACTGCAGACTTTAAATTCATAGGAATCGAATTAAAAATCGCTTCTCTCACATTTGTTACGGACAATAGGATAAAAATAAGCCCTTCTACAAATACAGCTGCTAAAGCAACCTGCCATGTATATCCCATTCCGATTACAACAGTATAAGCAAAATATGCATTTAACCCCATTCCCGGTGCAAGAGCAAATGGATAGTTTGCAAATAATGCCATCAATAATGTCCCTAAAAAGGATGCTACTGCTGTCGCTGTAAATACTGCTCCTTGATCCATTCCGGCTGCAGCCAAAATACTTGGGTTTACCGCTAAAATATACGCCATTGTCATAAATGTCGTAATTCCGGCCAATACCTCTGTCTTCACAGTTGTATTGTTTTCTTTCAGTTTAAATAATTTCTCAAGCATTTCTTTTCCTCCTCATAATGTATTTCTTTTTTGAAACGCACAAGTTCTATTTTATCAGAATTCTTTAGAAAAGTAAAGGAGTAAAGTTCTTGAGTTTCCGTAGTTTTATCCACAGCCCTCCTATTTTACGTGCTTTGTTATAA